>Ga0209181_10001791_pt1 | contig 36420 bp, 32 predicted proteins | sample MAT05_FD_187208 | JGI IMG/M metagenome (GOLD analysis project Ga0209181, IMG submission 187208) | Freshwater microbial communities from Lake Fryxell liftoff mats and glacier meltwater in Antarctica - MAT-05 (SPAdes) (version 2) | ecosystem: Environmental > Aquatic > Freshwater > Ice > Liftoff... | reverse complement strand
ATATTACAAAATCAAATTTTAAGTCAGTATAGTTTTAATATTGACGGCGACTACGAGGGAATAACTAGGGTAGACAGCTCGATGTTTATTCTAAGAAGTGATGGAACTCTCTTCGAAATTTCAAATTATGAATCATCAAATTCCCAATTGACCAAATATGAAACTGGCATTCCCGCCAACAATAATGAAGGATTATGCTATGACACGGATAATCACAGATTATTAATTGCTGCGAAAGGAAAAATTGCCAAAGGATCAGCTGAAAAGGATAAAAGGGTGATATATGGCTTCGATTTAAAGTCAAAAAGTCTGACTAAAAATCCAATATTCGAATTTGATCTTCCCACAATTAAACAATATGCAATAAATAATAAAATTAAGCTTCCGATCAAATCGAGAAATGATGCACAAGGGACGAATGCTCGCTTCCTATAAAGTTTGTCTGATATCAGATCCGAAATTGATTGTGGATGCACGCAGGCATTTAAAGCAGCAAAGAACCAGACCTGATGTGGAATCTTGATCTGTATGCAAGGTTGGACATGGCAGACGCATGGGCCATCTTAGCACCAATTAACTGGTACAACTGTACAAGCAACTTGAAATTAATGTTTGATAGATTAGTCTGCATGAATGGCGGAAATCCTGATGAAGAAACTATCGGACATAAAGATCCGCAAAAGGCGATGGCACTTGAACATACAGATCAATGGAAAGAGATGAGTGTTAACCATCTCGAAGGAAGAACAGCTGCCTTCTTTTGTTACGGTGATGATGGTGGAGATGAACTTGGATCCGATGGCCGACCAAAAATATTGAAACATAAAAATTATTTTAATCCAGAAGAAGAGCCCTTTGAAAACGATCGACTTGCTTATCAACCTTTGGTGTGGCAATGCAGATATGGAGGGGTGGAAGTGCCGGATCATTTATGGACTTATCATCTTATTGGCAAGAATAAAAAGTACAGCGATACGCAGGCAGAAGACATGGTAAAAGAAGATACCTTCATGCAGGGATTTAATACATGGGTAAAAGATTTTGAATGCTTTGTAATGAAAAAAGGGAAAGTAAAACCCGGAAAACACAGAGCTTACCGATATAAGCCACCTTCGCATATTTTGGCAAATGTAAAAGACGGAATTAATTATTTTAAAATGATGGTTGGAAAAGCACCCGAAAGCTCATCACCTAACATACAGGAAGAACTAGGCTTAAATAAAGATGCAACATGGCATCCAAAAAAAGGAGAAGGAGAAAAACTAAGAGATGAATAAAACTATTTTTGATGCTTGGATACATCAGTTTTAATTGGATTGTTTAATATTTCTTTTATTGTTGAAACAAAATTTTAGTAAAGAAAAAAATAAGTCGTAGTGGAAAAGAATTATAATTAATTTTATATTTTCTGTTTCTGTTTTTATTTTGCTTTGATTAATATTTATTCTTAAGATAGTCTGGCATGTAACGTAAAACTAGGAATGACATTTCGGATTAAATTATTTATATACCAGCATCTATGTAGGCAGTAATTACATTTTTATTCCTCTATTATAGCAACTACGTCTGGCATATTTCACTTCACAAACCTCCACTTCGTGCTTCACGTTTTATTTTGCCTCAAGCTAAGCGATTCGATTTAACTTCTCTACTAACTGAATAATACAACTCGCACCCTTATAATATGTGTGAATCATGTAACTTATTTCAATTACTGTGTAAGTTTTTTTAAGTTTCAAACCTTCACCTTTGAAGCGTAACAATTCAGTTGCAAATTAATTATTAATTTAAAATGGAAAATAAAAAAATGGAAAGTTGCATTGCAGCTTGTGAAGAATGTGTTGATACCTGCGAAACTTGTTCATCAGAAAATGAAGGCAAGGAAGGAATGGAGTTATCTGTAAAACTTTGCATTGCTTGCGAAGATGTTTGCAACGAGTTAATTACAGCAAGTGAAAACGGGACTGCTAATTTAGAGGCACTCTACAAAAAATGCGAAGAAGCTTGTGTCGCTTGTGCAACTGAATGCGAAAAACATACTGACATGCAAAATTGCAAAGAATGTGCAGAAGCATGTCGTACATGTGCAGCAGAATGCAAAGCTATGCTTGCTGTAGCTGCGTAATTAAACTTTTTTTCTTATAAATAAATAGTTCATTGTCTTAATTAAATTAGTCAAAAATGACAATTAAAAAAATAAGAGTTAGGGTCTTTTTTTCATAATAAGAGTAAAGGTCTTTCTGAACTAAGGTTGGGAAAGACCTTTCTCATTTCATCCATTCAAACTTTTATTCCATCTGCACTGAATAATAAAAATCAAAGTTGAAAGTAGAAAAAAGAACGGAGAAGAACGAATATCTAAAATGGTTTTATTTGTCTCGCTTAATCTTGTCGGGGATGCTAAATAAATTTGTTATGCTAATTGTAATTATATTTTATCCAATAAATTTATTGTATAATGCTCGACTTACATTAATTTAAGTTTAATCTTTAGTACTATTTCATTTGTGGCGTTGGTATTATTTCGTAAAAGATACCTCTGCTAAACTTCCACAGTGCCACTACCAATAAACTCATGGGTTTTCTCGTGTGGTGGCATGGAAAGGAGTGATGGAATGCGCACCTATTCAAACAGCGTTTTAAAATGTGAATTGAGAGGTATATAATCAGTCTCAAAACCTAAAAGTGTGAATTATGTAATTTTTATCAGGAATGGAATTTCTGTTCTATCTTCGTTTAGCCTAACTTCCGACTTTCTTAAATTGGCCTCCTAAATTACGGCTGCGCTTTAATAAAACCAGAAAGAAGTTAAAATCTAATAGATTTGTCAACCAATAAAGTTTACGAGGAGATTATCTAAAATGACATGTTAGAAAAGAAAAAAAAATCAACTTCGACTACTAATTTATTTCCCATTGTAGGTATTGGTGCTTCTGCCGGTGGTTTGGAGGCTTTGGAACAATTCCTTAGTAACGTTCCCGAAAATAGTGGATTGGGATATGTTGTGATCCAGCATCTTGATCCTACACGAAAAGGAATGCTTCCTGAACTACTTCAACGAAAATCCAAGATGGAGGTATTTCTAGCAGCTGACGGCGTGACTGTAAGACCCAACTGTGTCTATGTAATTCCACCCAATACGAGCATGTCGATATTAAAAGGGAGACTTCACCTTTTTAAACCTATAGAAACAAGAGGAATGCGTCTTCCCATTGATTTTTTCTTGAATTCTCTGGCTGACGACAAAAAAGAACTTGGCATTGGAGTCATCCTCTCCGGTATGGGGTCCGATGGTTCTTTCGGGCTCCAAGGCCTGAAAGAAAAACACGGTATCGCGATGGTACAGAGTCCCGAAACCGCACAATTTGACAGCATGCCGCTCAGTGCAATTGAAGCTGTACAGGCAGATATTGTGGCTCCGGCAAATGAGCTCCCAATAAAACTAATAGAATTTCTTCATTATTTACCGATTGCGAAATCTAATCTGGAATTAGAGGTTAAAGATAAAAACTCACTCGAAAAAATCATTATTCTGCTGCGTACCTATACCGGCAATGACTTTTCATTGTATAAGAAAAACACAATGTACCGACGCATAGAAAGGCGTATGGCCATTCATAAAATAGATAAGATCGTCTCCTACGTGCATTTTTTGCAGGAAAATCCGAAAGAAGGGGAGATTCTCTTTAAAGAACTATTGATTGGGGTTACAAATTTTTTTCGCGATGCTTCGGTGTGGGATAAATTGAAGAAAACCATTCTGCCATCTATTGTTTCAAAGACAAGTTCTGACCTATTGTTACGAGCTTGGGTACCCGGGTGCTCCACAGGAGAAGAAGCATATTCGCTGGCTATTGTCTTCAAGGAAGTACTGGAAAAATCGAATTTGAAGGGCATTTCTATGCAAATATTTGCCACAGACCTCGACATTGATGCCATTGAAAAGGCCAGAAAAGGTGTTTTTTCCGCAAATATCACAACGGATGTTTCCCAAGAACGATTGAATCGATACTTTATTAAAATAGACGAAGGGTATCGCGTCAATGCAGATATTAGGGAAATGGTGGTATTTGCCCAACACAACCTTGCTATGAATCCGCCCTTTACAAAAATCGATTTCCTTTCTTGTCGCAATCTTCTAATCTATATCGATACTGAGTTGCAAAAGAAATTAATTGGCATGTTTTATTTTAGCCTCAAGTCTGAAGGGATCTTGCTTCTAGGTAATTCAGAGTCACTAGGCACACAGAGCACTTTATTTACTACTCTCGACAATAAACTGAAGTTTTACAAAAAGTCACTCAACGCCCAGTTACTAGATACATTCGATGTTCCCACCTCCTTTTCCAGATCTATTCCGATTCCGAATAAAGAAAAATCACCTGTTGAAGCCACACCGAATATTCAGACGCTTGCCGATCAGTTATTGTTGCAGTATTTTTCTCCCGTGGGCGTTCTTGTAAATGAAAACGGTGATATTATTTATACTAGCGGCCGCACGGGCAAGTACCTTGAACCATCTGTGGGAAAGGCCAACTTGAACATTTTTGCTATGTTGAGGGACGATTTGCGGCAGGAGTTCCCTATAGCATTCAGAAAAGTCGTATCAAATAAAGAGCCCATTACTTTGCGAAATGTTAAAGTTGGTATAAATGGCGACACTCAAAATTTGGATATTTCACTTCAAGCCATTGAGCAGCCAAATCTACTAAAAGGCACTGTAATGATCACTTTTAAGGAAGTCCCCAATGTACCGAAGGTCGGTAAAGCACCACAATCCGGAAAGAAAACTCAACAACAATCGAATCTAGAAGAGGAATTGTACCATTTGCGTTCAGAAATGCAAAACACAATGGAGGAAATGCAGACATCGCAGGAGGAATTGAAATCAACTAACGAAGAACTGCAGTCTACCAATGAAGAATTCCAATCAACCAACGAAGAGCTAACAAGTTCGAAGGAAGAAATGCAGAGCCTTAATGAGGAGCTACAAACGGTAAATGCGGAATTGCTTGCAAAGGTTGATGACTATTCTCGGGTCAATAATGACATGAAAAACCTGCTTAACAGTACAGACATTGCTACTCTATTTCTGGATAAGGAATTAAATATTAGGCGTTACACGAACCAGGCAACAGAGATTTTTAAATTAATCAAGAGTGATATCGGGAGACAATTCACCGATCAGGTCACCGACCTTATCTATCCTGAGCTTGCCAACGACGCTCAAGAAGTACTGAAAACACTGATCTTTATTCAAAAACAGATTCCTTCTAAGGATGGTAGATGGTTCACGATACGAATTATGCCTTATCGTACTGTTGACGACAGGATTGACGGTCTAGTCATTACCTTCGTCAATATTTCTGACATAAAAAAGATGGAATTAGAGTTGGATGAAAATTCTCAAATACATCGCATGTTTTTGGATGCCTCTTCAGACATCTCCATTAGTTTATCCATCGACGGAAATATAAAAGAATTCAACCCCAAAGCAGTGTTTTTCTTTGGAAAAAATAGAGATGAAGTCTTGGGCAAGAATTTTATCAAGATGTTTGTGCCGGAGGATAAAAGGAATACTACAGAGAAAGAGATCAACAAACTAATAAAACTGGGAAAAGCCGGGAAATTCAAAATGCAGGTACAGGTGTTAGGAAATGCAACGGTTTTCGTAACATGCTCTTTTCAAATTTTGACCAATAATCTTAAAGCCCCAAAGGCAATTATGATGATGATAACTAAAGATTGAAAATATGATACATGAAGAATTTGATTTTAATGATCCAAGGATGTTACGCAAAAAAGCGGAGGAACGTTTAAAGGAAAGTCGGTTAGATAAACATAACCCCACAGAAGAAGCTGACATAAAAAAATTGCTACATGAACTCCAGGTACATCAGATAGAATTGGAGATGCAAAACGAAGAGCTTCAAATTGCTTATGAAACGGCAGAAGAGGCGCTGAAGAAACACACCATGCTATATGATTTGGCACCTATCGGTTTTTTCGTTCTCAACGAAGCCAGTAGTATCATCGAGCTCAATTTCACAGGCGCAGAGATGCTAAAAGAACCTCGGTTTTCATTGGTCAATAGCAACTTCAGAATATTCATTGCCGAAGATTCATTGGTCGAATTTGATCAATTTTTTGACAGAATATATGCCAGTAGTGCCAAGGAATCGTGCCATCTAAAACTGGGCTATGATCAACAACTGTTGTGTACTGTTTATGTAGAAGGTGTGATTACCGGAGATGATCAGCAATGCCTATTATCTGTAGTGGATATTTCAAAATTATCATAATATCAATGATATGGAATACCGTTTTTACGGAATAAAAATTAAAAACCGTACTGCTATATAAGCTATTCCAATTTAGTCAAATTGAAAGAACTAAATGAAGTACTACATAAAATATATGGTGAGCCAGCGATGTAAAAAACTGGTTAGTCAGGAACTAGAAAATCTTGGGTTTAAGGATCTAAAGGTGGAGTTTGGTGTAGTGGATCTTCCTGAAGTTCTTTCATTGGAAAAGCGTCTTTTATTAGCGGAAAGTCTACATCGCTCAGGATTGGAGTTGATGGAAAACAAAAAAGATATTTTGGTTGAAAGGATTAAAAATTTGATTATTGAAATGATCCATCATTCTGATGATCTTCCGAAAACTAATTATTCCGACTATATCAGCGATAAAATGAATCAAGACTATACTTATTTGTCCAATATCTTTTCAGAGAAGAAAGGTATCACTATTCTGCAATTTACCATCTTGAACAAAATAGAAAAGGTGAAAGAATTACTACTCTATAATGAACTTAACCTGTCGGAGATTTCGTATAAACTTCATTACAGTAGTATCGGCCATTTATCTAATCAATTTAAAAAAGTAACAGGTATGTCTCCTACAGATTACAAAAGGATGAAAGTAAATCGAAACACCAACTTATAAAATATACATTTTTGTGAACGATGCTTTATTTGGCAACGATTTTCGATAAAGCTTTGTAATACGTATCAATAATCACATTTACGAGTTGAGTTGATTCGCAAAATTGTAAGTACCCCCATTTTCGAACAAGTTTAAAGTAGAATTTTTCGATCTTTTAGTTTATTCGTTGACTATTGAGATGTAGACAAGCAAATCCTAACCTTCCGTTGCGCTAGGATCAGTTTATACTCGCGTGCGTGGCGAGTGTATACGACAACCGCCGGAAGGTTACCACCAATTATAAAAGACCGCCGAACATGAACAAAATAAAAGCAAGAAAAAAAACGAGCCTTACTGGCGACTGTTTCCAGAAAGAGTGATACTCTATTGTGAAATTGATTATCAACAATTTTAGTCTTGAATACTCAGGTAATTGAAGCTTTGAAACCTATTAGGGTCCGCTAAAAAAGCCCTGATAAAAAACCAAGCAATATTCTTTTCTCGCTTAGGAAAAGTGTGATTTATGTAACTTCTATATACAATTGTGTAAACCTTTTATTTCTAAGTTGCCTTAATTTGTGGAAAATGAAAAGTGGAAGACTATCCGAACTGGAAATTGCCTTATTATTAGAGGCCATTTACCAAAAATACGGATATGATTTCAGGCAGTATTCCAGAGCACACATCAATCGAAGGATTATGAACAGAATGGCATTGTCAGGATTAAAAGATTTTTTTCAAATTCAATCTCAAATTTTGAAGGATGAAACATTTGCTTATGAGTTCTTACAGGACCTGTCGATAACGGTAACCGAAATGTTTCGCGATCAGGATTTTTACAGGTCGTTACGGGAAAATGTAATTCCAATTTTAAGAACCTACCCCTATATAAAAATATGGCATGCCGGATGTGCAACCGGGGAAGAAGCTTATTCAATGGCAATCATTCTGCAGGAAGAAGGATTGTATCATAGAACAATAATATATGCTACTGATTTTAACCAACATGCTTTAAACAGAGCAAAAGAAGGAATATTTTCGAATGCGATGATGAAGGAATATACTACCAACTATCAATTGTCGGGAGGAAAAAAATATTTTTCAAATTATTATACTTCCAATTATGATAATGTTATCATGAATCAAGCACTAAAAAAAAATATTGTATGGGCAAATCACAATTTGGTTACCGATGCAGTATTCGCAGAGGTGCACCTGATTCTATGCAGAAACGTACTAATTTATTTTGATAACAGTTTGCAAAATAAGGTGCAAAAACTTTTTTATGAAAGTCTTGTTAATGGCGGAATTTTATGTTTGGGATCCAAAGAAAGTTTACGGTTTACCGACTTTCATGAAAAATATATTGAGTTGGATAAAAAGCAACGAATATTTAAAAAGAAATATTAAAAAATGCAATACGAGGCAATTGTGATAGGGGTATCCGCCGGTGGAATGAATGCTTTGAAATATATATTTTCAACATTGCCTGTCGGTTTTCACATACCAATTATTATTGTGCAGCATCTAAGTGCCCGTTCTGATAATGAATGGATAAAACTTTTAAATGATAATAGCGGTCTTACTATAAAAGAAGCAGATGAAAAAGAAAAAATAGCCGGTCCAACTGAACAGTCGTTCGGGCAGGAAACCGGAAATGTTTATATCGCCCCAGCTAATTATCATTTGCTGATTGAATCAGATAAAACCTTTACACTTACAATTGATGAATATGTAAATTTTGCAAGACCATCCATTGATGTATTGTTTGAATCGGCAGCCTACACATACAAAGACAAATTGATTGGTATAGTGTTAACAGGTTCTAATAATGACGGGGCAAAAGGTATAAAGCGAATAAAGGAATGCGGCGGTTTAGCCATTATTCAGGATCCGGAAACAGCTGAATCCCCAAATATGCCCACATCAGCAATTGCAGCAGTTCAACCGGATTATATTTTATCCCTGGAGAAAATAGTTCAGTTGCTAATAAAAATAACTCAACCTAATCCCGATAGCTATCGTGACAAATAATAAAATAAAGATGACACTTGGTAGAAAAATATTAATTGGATTTATAGCTTGCGCTGTAATACTTTTCGGAGTTGCAATTTTCTCTTATAAAAACAGCGAAAAGTTTATCGCTTCAAATACCTTGGTAGATCAAACCAACAAGGTATTGTATGAATTCAGCCAAATTCTAACTGCCATCACTGATGCTGAAACAGGCAATCGTGGTTTTATAATTACAGGCGATGAAGCTTATTTGGAACATTTTATAAATGCTGAAAGTACTCTTGGTGAACATCTTAATAAAGCAAAGGAGTTGACAATAGACCATACTATTCAGCAAAAGATTAAGGAACTTGAAAAAGAAATAAAAATACGTTTCACTCATTTAAAAGTTGGCATTGCTCTTCGCAAAATAGTCCCGGTTGCTATCGGGATTGAAAAGGCAAGGGAATTTGTAGTCTCTGGAGCAGGAAAAGAATCACAAGATAGAATACGAGAAATAATTGACAGTATACAAAAAATAGAACTTACATTACTTGCTGAAAGAAAGCAAGCCAGTGAGGATGATGCCAACAATTTTAATTTAGTCTTTGTCATTTTAATGGTCATCATCATTCTTGTTCTTATTATTGTTTACAGCATAGTTACTTCAAATTTAAAAACACTTAAAAGAGCTGAAGCTGAAACTGCCGGTAAAAACTGGCTACTTACAGGTAACACGGAGCTTAACGAAAAATTAATTGGAGATAAAAGTTTAGAAGAGCTGGCAAATAATACCATTAGTTTTTTATGCACTTATTTAAAAGCACAAATTGGAGCAGTTTATTTGTTTATTAATAAAGAAAATGCCTTGATATTAAACGGACGATATGCCTTTTCATCCACTGCCGATACTAAGGAAAAATTTATTCTGAATGAAGGATTGATTGGTCAGGCAGCGCATGAACAAAAACAAATTTCTATAACAGATATAGCAGAAGAACATATTCGTATTACCTCATCTGTTATGAATGCAAAACCAAAACATATACTCATTATTCCATTTTTATTTGAAGGTAAAACAATTGGTGTAATAGAAATTGGCAGACTTACTGATTTTAACGAAACGGAAAAGGAATTCATTAATGCTTCGATGAAAAGTATAGCCATTTCAATCAATACCGCTTTCAATCAGACAGCTCTTAGAGAATCATTAGAAATGATACAATCTCAAAAAGGCGAAATGGAAATAATAGCATTGGAACTCGAACAGCAAATAAATTCTTTGGATCATGCCTCCATTGTTTCTATTGCAGATGCAAATGGAGATATAATATTTGCAAATGATAATTTCTGTAAAATTTCGAAATATTCGAGAGAAGAATTATTAGGAAATAATCATAAAATGTTGAAATCAGGAAAACAACCTGATGGATTATTTATTGGTATGTGGAAATCGATTAGTAACGGTAGAACATGGAAAGGAGAAATAATAAATAAAGCTAAGGATGGTACATTTTATTGGGTGGATACAACAATTACTCCTTTTAAAGGAATAGATGGAAAAATAGAAAAATATGTCGCTATCCGATTTGATATAACAAATACTAAAAATCAAATGGAGGAGCTCGCTAAGCAAGGCGAAGAATTGCAAACACAGCAGGAAGAATTAAAACAAATGAATGAAGAACTTGAAGAGCAAGCGCAAAACCTGAAACAGCAGCAAGAAGAATTACAAATGACCAATGAGGAGTTAGAAGAACAAACACAATCATTAGGAGCAAAAAATTTGGAAGTTGAGGCTTCAAAAAAAGACATTGAACAAAAAACAAAACAACTGCAAATAAGCAGCAGGTATAAATCGGAGTTCCTCGCCAACATGTCGCATGAATTACGAACACCACTTAATAGTTTGCTAATCCTGTCAAAAGATCTATCTGAAAATAGAAATAATAATCTGGATACTATTCAGGTAGAGAGTGCAGAAATAATTTATAAAAGTGGCTGTGATTTGCTTGTATTAATTAATGAAGTACTTGACCTCTCTAAAATTGAAGCAGGGAAAATGTCGATAAATATTGAAACCGTGCCGCTGAAACAATTTACAAATAATCTCATAGTCGACTTTAAGCATCTTGCAGCGCAAAAAGGATTGAAGCTAAATTCAAAATTGAATAAAGAATTACCTGAATCCATCCGCACCGATTCGCAACGTTTGAATCAGATATTGAAAAATCTTTTATCAAACGCCATAAAATTTACGGAGAAAGGAAGTGTAAATATTAGTATTGATCGAAATACAGAAAGTACAATTATTATTTCTGTTACCGACACAGGTATTGGAATACAGGAAGACAAACAAATGGCCGTATTTGAAGCTTTTAAACAAGCCGAAGGGGGGACATCCAGAAAATATGGTGGCACAGGTCTAGGGCTCTCCATTTCGCGTGAGCTTGCAAAATTATTAGGAGCTGAAATTAAGTTGAGTAGTAAATTAAATGAAGGATCTGTTTTTTCTCTAATAATTCCTTTAGAAATAAATCAAGAGCAGGAACATACAAACACAGCCGACTTGTCTTCCGACGAGGCAGGTAGTTACCGGGCGAAAGAATCAGGCTTGTTTAAAACCCGTTTATCAAATGATACTAAATATCTAAATTATCCCAGCATAAATGATGATAGAGACACATTAACCGGTGATGATAAAACAGTACTAATCATTGAAGATGATTTGAAATTTGCTACAATAATTTTAAAGCAAGCCAACAAAAAAGGGTTTAAATGTTTATCGGCAGCAACCGGAGAAGATGGTTTGTTGCTTGCCTCAAAATACAATCCTCAAGCGATTATTCTCGATATGAGTCTACCGGGTATTAACGGACATACCGTATTACTTGAATTAAAAGCAAATCCTTCTTTAAGGCACATTCCCGTACATATTATTTCGGCTAAAGGATCTTCCCTGGAATCCATCAGAGAAGGAGCCATTGAGTACTTGATGAAACCAGTTGCTAAAGAAGACTTGGAAGAAGCTTTTAACAGAATTGAAAAATTTGTAAACAGAAAAATAAAGAACCTCTTAATTATTGAAGACAATGAAAATTCCAGAAAGGCTATACGTATACTCATTGGAAATGGAGATGTAAAATGTTTTGAAGCAGAAACCGGCAAAGAGGCTTTGGCTTTGTATGAGCAGAATCACATTGATTGTATAATACTGGATATTGGTTTGCCTGATATGAGTGGGTTTGACCTCATTCATAAACTTGCGAATCTCGTGCCTACCAGCAGGCGGGAAAAAGACCATAACACTCCTCCTATTATTGTTTATACAGGCAAGGAACTTACGAAAGAAGAAAACCATGAACTTCAGAAATATGCGGAGAGTGTTATTATAAAAGGAGTAAAGTCTGAAGAAAGGTTGTTGGATGAAACAGCACTTTTCCTTCATAGAACGATTAGCGCTATGCCTAGATCAAAACAATTAATTATAAATAATCTGTATGATAAAGAAGCAGTATTTCATGCAAAAAAAATATTATTGGTAGACGATGATATGCGAAATTTATTTGCATTATCAAAAATATTAAAAGAACGTAGAATGGAAATAATAAAAGCAGAAAACGGAAAAAATGCTTTAGAGATGTTGGAGTTGCATCCCAACATTGATTTGGTATTGATGGATATAATGATGCCGGAAATGGACGGTTATGAAGCAATGAAACGAATTCGCTCTCAGGAGAGATTCACGCAGTTACCTGTAATTGCACTCACAGCAAAAGCCATGAAGGACGATAAACAAAAATGTATTGATGCAGGCGCCAACGATTACATTACTAAACCTATCGATGTAGAACGCTTGCTATCATTGATGCGTGTGTGGTTAAGTAAATGATTGAGAAAAAATTATTTGTTGTCAGTTATAAGCTAGCACTAACAAATAGCAAATAATCGATAAATTATTTATAAAATGAAAACGAAAAAAAATAACCTTGTTAAGATTTTATTGGTTGACGATTTGCCCGAAAATTTGTTTACTTTAGAATTGACTCTTGCCGACAAAAACTATGTTTTTGTGAGAGCATATTCTGGAAATGAAGCATTGAAAATTCTGTTAAGGAAACAGGATTTCGCAATCATATTAATGGACGTACAAATGCCGGAGATGGATGGTTTTGAAACTATAGAATTAATTCGGGAAATTGAAACACTTAAACATGTTCCAATTATTTTATTGACTGCGAGTATGGACCGTTCTACGTATATTTCTAAGGGATACAAGGCCGGAGCAGTTGATTACATGATTAAACCTCTTATTCCGGAAATATTAAAGGCCAAAGTGGCAATTTTTGTTGAGTTGTACAAAAAAAATATTGAATTATTGGTTCAACGGGAAGAAATGATAATGCTTTATGGGGATGTTACAGCCCAAAAAAGAATTTCGGCAGAATTATTAGAGGCAAAAAGCAAAGCTGAAACCGCCACACGATTTGCAGAAGATGCCATGAAAGCGAAGCAGCAATTTTTATCAAACATGAGTCATGAAATTCGCACACCAATGAATGCTATAATTGGTTTTACAGGAGTGTTGTTGAAAACAGATTTGTCAGAAAAACAAAAAGAATATTTACAAGCTATAAAAGTAAGTGGTGATAACCTGATTGTGCTTATAAATGACATTCTCGATTTGGCAAAAGTGAATGCAGGGAAAATGACCTTTGAACAAACTCCATTCCAAATGGAGGCCTCCTTATCAGTTCTGCTTTATTTATTTGAGACAAAAATTCTGGAAAAGAATTTGGAATTGGTCGTAGAGTACGATAATAAAATTCCAAAAGTTCTACTTGGCGATCCTATTCGTCTGCACCAAATTATTTTAAATCTCTTGAGTAATGCAGTAAAGTTTACTTCAAAAGGAAAAATTACAGTGCGAGTTCAAATATTAATTGAAGATGATGAACAAGTAACCATAAAATTTGAAGTGACAGATACAGGAATTGGAATTGCTCAAAATAAAATTGAAGAAATTTTTGAAAATTTTCAACAGGCCTCAAATTCAACTTCAAAGTTATTCGGAGGCACTGGATTGGGACTTGCCATTGTTAAACAATTGGTAGAGTTGCAGAATGGAGAAGTTAATGTGAAAAGTAAAATAGATGAAGGGTCTACTTTTTGTTTTACACTTAGTTTTTTAAAAACAAAAACTGAAACCGATCAGGATATCTTTCTTGAAGAAAAAAGATTTGCAGAAACGGAAATAAAAAACATAAAAATATTAGTGGTAGAAGACATGGCACTTAATCAGTTGCTTATGAAAACAATATTAGAAGATTTTAAATTTGAATGTGATATTGCGGCAAATGGGAAAATCGCAATCCAAAAATTAGCTCAAATAGACGATTCCGGGGTAAAGAAGTCTTATGATATTATTTTGATGGACTTGCAAATGCCAGAAATGAACGGGTTTGAAGCAACTGAATATATTCGTAAAAAAATGAAATCTGACATTCCTATCATTGCTTTAACAGCCGACGTAACTACGATAGATTTGGAAAAATGCAAATCTATTGGCATGAATGATTACATCTCTAAGCCAATAGACGAAAAAATATTGTACAGGAAAATAGTTGGTTTATTAAAAAAGTCGGTCCTTAAAAATACATTTCGAAGGAGTAATGAATGAAAATGAGCAGTACTCCCATTTTTGAACAAGTTTAAAGGAGCCACATTCGTTTCCTGGGGAATAAGCTATCTAGGCGAAGAGTTTTTCAAGGCTAAAGAGATAGAATCTAACATCAGTTGCACCTCTTTAGTTTGCTTTGAAATATTGAAGTAATCCATCAACTCTGATGGGGAAAACTGTTTCAGTAGCTCGAGGCTCATAGATCGATCTTTTTTATTGTAATGTTAGCTTTTCATTTCGTCTCCCCAACCTTTACCCCTGACCCTTTTCTACTCCTATAAATTCAATGTTGATATCATTCTATCCATAAAGAATCAAATGTGGGAATTATGTAACTTATTACCAAAACGATGTAACGCTTTATATCCTTTCACAACTCAACTTTGCAGAATAAACTCTTTTTACCAGAAAGAGCACATCGAAACATAAGATATATCATAACAAAAATGATATAGAATACTTGTTTTACATTATAAAATTTAAAACTGTATTGCTGTATAAGCTATTACAATTTAGTCATATTGTTAGAACTAAAATGAACTACTACATTAAATATATGGTGAGCCCGAGATGCAAAAAACTGGTGAGTCACGAACTGAAAAATCTTGGCTATAAGGATGTAAAGGTGGAGCTAGGTGTAGTAGATCTACCTGAAGTTATTCCTGTAGAAAAGCGCGTTATATTGGCGGAAAGCCTTCATCGATCAGGCTTGGAGTTAATGGATAACAAAAAAGATATTTTGGTTGAAAGGATTAAATATTTAATTATAGAAATGATCCATCATTCTGATGAAATTCCGAAAACCAATTATTCCGACTTCATCAGCGAGAAATTGAATCAAGACTATACCTATTTGTCCAATATATTTTCTCGAAAGAAGGGAACCACTATTCAGCAATATATCATCTTGAACAAAATCGAAAAGGTAAAACAATTACTACTCTATAATGAACTTAATCTGTCGGAGATTTCCGATAAACTTCATTATAGTAGCATCGGTCATCTATCGAATCAATTTAAAAAAGTCACAGGCATGTCTCCCACTCTTTACAAAAAGATGAAATTAAGTAGAAACATCAACATATAAAATTATCCGTTTTTGTTGAATGTTACACCAACGAGATTATATTTTAACCCAAATGTGCAATGCCGACTTACATTGAATTAAGTTTAATCTATTGCTCAATTTCATATATAACGTCGATATAATTTTTTTGCCGTGCCGATGGAATGTAGTCATATCAGTGTTAGATGGTGGTCTGGTGAACTGTCCTAATTTTAAGAAGACTTCTTTAGATTTAAAGTTGCCTAGTGCTTCGTGTGGTTTTCTATTGATGTATTCATTATAGCATCTTTCCATAGATCCTATCACCGTGTCGTAAGGATTAGTGAAGTCATGTGTAGGATGCATCTATACACGCGGCTAGAAGGTTTTGTTAGTAGCAATATTAAACGACAGAGAGCAGCTATATAACCTCTGACGAAAGGAGCATGCTAATGCACAGAGATGCGATTGATGTAAAATAAATGAACTATTGCGTAATACCTGCTTCTTAAAAACCACCTACCTTGCAGATTAAAAGTAAAGAATTAAATCAGTCAATTAAATAAAATGAAAAAAGACCATCCAAAAGATAGAGTTCTAAAAAATCAGTATGTTCCTACTGCAGAATTTTATAGCCAATTAATAGATAGCTTACAGGATTATTCAATTTTAACCCTTGATAAAGATTATATTATAAATAGCTGGAGCTCTGGCTCAGTAAAGATATTTGGTTATGAATCAGAAGAAGTGATTGGGGAACCTTTTGATATAATTTTTACAGATGAAGATAAAAAAGAAGGAGTCCCAAAAAACGAAATTGACACCGCAATAAAAGAGGGAAGAGCTGTAGATAATAGATGGCACATCCGTAAAGACAGAAGCCAGTTTTATGCATATGGTTTAGTTTTTCCCTTTACAGGAATAGATGGGAAACTGGTAGGCTATGTCAAAATTCTACGGGATTTAACTGAAAGAAGAAACTCAGAAGAAGCCGTAAAGAAATATATAATAGAACTTGAAGATTTGAACACTCATAAAGAAAGTATCCTTGCTATATTATCTCACGATTTAAGGGCTCCTTTAGCAGGGATTATTCAAGGGGCAGATTACTTGAAATCTAATATTGCGACCATAAAACTAGATGAAGCTAAAGAATTGCTTGAACTTCTCCATAAAGCATCCCTTGATGAGTTAAACATGTTAGATTATTTGTTGGAATGGGCAAGAATTAAATACGCATCGGATGTGTTTACCCCAACAAAAATTGAGCTTTCTGAATATATCAAAAAAGTTTTTGATACTTTAAAAGAGACTGCTTCTTTAAGTACAATAAACCTACATCATGAAATTGAAGAAAATACAATTGTTTTCGCTGATGGAAAAATGTTACTCTCAGTACTTCAAAACATTGTTTCAAATGCAATAAAACATTCCAATAAAGGAGGAAGGATTACGGTATCGGCGAAAAAAAGTGAGGGTAAAATAATTGTAGAGATTAAGGACACCGGAATCGGAATGTCCAAAGAAATACAGGATCAACTTTTTACTCCGCAAATGAATTCTCTTACCAAAGCAAGAAAAGAAAATAAAGGAGCAGGTATAGGGTTGCTTTTAGTAAAGGGTTTCCTAGAAAAAAATGGTGGTGAAATATGGGTAGAAAGTATAGAGGGTGAGGGGTCATCCTTCTATTTCACACTACCTCTTGAAAAACCAGCGGACACAATAGAACGCGGAGACAAAATAGAGTTTAATAGAAGTGCATAAACCTACGTAAGAAATAGCAAACAAGTAAGTTTTTGACTCATCTACAATGACGAAGGACGCAAAAAATACTACTGCCAAAAAGGGTTTGAAATAAGTTTAGTAGATGCGCTGAATTGAGTATTAAATATTTTTTTAAAAGATGAATTTATTTTTTGAACTTATAAAAACAAAATTCGCAGCAACAAATATAAATGCGTACAACCATACCGCATTTTTTCGCCATTTCCTCCTCTAAATTCCTTTTATCCTCTCCTTTAATTCCTTACGAATTAAATGTGTGAATCTTGTAACTTATTGCCAAAACAATGTAACACTTTATCTATTCAGGCTACTCACCTTTGTAGCATAAATTTTTATATACCAGTAAGAGCACATTGAATCATGAATTATACCAGACTCAAACATCATCTCTATGATTGGCGAAATCAAATAACAATTTTGGTTATACCCAGATAATAAATCAGCTTCTGCTACAGAGTAATTAATATCAACAATAAAAATCACAACACTTAATTCTGAATTTTAGAATTCCGATCCAAAAATTGCAATGAAATTCCTTCCATTAAAAGAACAAAAAGAGTAATATGTTTTTAATAGTAGTGTTAAGAAAAAGCATTTAATACAATAATTAAAAAAATAATAAATAAAAGCTATTACAACGGAAAAGGAATATAAGTTGTTCTAAGCTTGATAAAATAAATATCAGTAACGCAATGTTAAGTGCGTTTGTCTTAACGATTCTCATACTAATTTAAATAAATAAAAAAATGAAAAAAAATCAAAGCAATCAGCAAGACGGAAACAACTCTTCTGACCAACAACAGAATCAGGGCAGCGATCAAATTCAACGCAACCCAAAAAAAGAAGGTAACCCTTCTGAAAAGAACATCACTGCCGAATTAGACGAGGAAGAAACTTCTAACTCTAATAAAGAACAGAACAATTACAAAACACCTTCTGCTCAAAATCGTCAGCAGGAGAACCAAGAAACATCCCAAAACAAGACTCATGGTTCACATCAGAGCGGAAAAAAAGGTTCGATGTAAAATCTCAATTTTTTAACAAAACTAATCAAGGTGAGTAATAAAAGAATCCCGTAAGATTTTCTCACCTTGATTTTTTACAGTTACAAGCCTAGTTATGAAAGTCGTTACATTTTTAAAATTACCAAATAGCGGATTGGATAATAAATAAGTAATTCGCAAAAAATTAAATTCGAACAAGCACATCATTAATAATAAATTATAAAGTGTTGAACATCTCCTCGGAACAGTTGCCAAGGCTCTAAAAGTAAATGCAGACGAAATATTATATAAATAATTTCAAATTAAGAAAATCGAAATCCTTAAAATGAAAACCTTACAACATATTCCGGAAACAATTATCAAATAATAAATTGATTAAAATGAAAAAGAAATTTAGATACCTGAAATCGAAGGCTCTTGAAATAGCATGTACCGGAGCTTCACTGCTTTTAATTCTTACAATAACACTTAATTCTTGTAACACTTCTGAACCCATAGAATATAATGAAGTTTCGCAAGAAAATAACGATTCACAATTTGACAACGCAAAAGAATCCGATGCACAATTCCTTGTAACCGTTGCCCAAATAAATTTAGAAGAAATACAATTAGGACAATTAGCACAAACCAACGCCCTGATGTCGCATGTTAAAGAATTAGGTAATAGAATGGCAACCGAACATGCAAAAGCACAATCAGATTTACAAACGCTTGCAGCGAAAAAACTAATTACACTGCCAACAACACTTGCAAATAAGGGAATGGATGCTAATAACAAACTAATGGACAAGAACGGAAAAGATTTCGATAAGGAATATTCCGAAATGATGGTAAACGGTCATAAAGATACGCTTGACAAATTTCAGAAAGCATCCATCGAAGCTTCCGACCCGGACATTCGCTATTGGGCTAGAACCATGCTTCCTACATTACGTACACAACTTAACCATTCCATTGAGTGTCAAAAACAATGTGAAAAAATATAATTAATAATTTTTACTTACAAAAGTTAACTAAGAAAAATAAATTAATTGAGCGCGGAGAACAAAGTATTCAGTGTATTTGGTACCTTTGGTACAGCATTAATAATTTTATTTTTCAATGAAAAAGGCACACCTACTCGAAAATACATTTTCCAAAAAGGAGCTGAATAATTAGAAGCAGTACAAGGCAAATTGAAGTTTTTATGGCAACCATAATGAAAATTAAAATAGGCAAAAAAGTGAAGGAAATATTTTAGTTGACATAGAAAGTGAATGGAGTTGGAAGCTATAAATGATGTTTAGAATGCAGCATACCTAAAGGTTTCTCACCAATAAGCAAGTATCTTAAGATGTAAGATATAGCAACCCGATCAAATCGTTCTTTGAAAAAACAGCAATCTATGTAAAAATCCATCTTGATCCATTTAGGCTTAAACGCATTGAAAAATCAGCTGCTGAGAATACAACAATTGTAGAGAAACTTACTACCATCCTTTTCGCTTTGCTTATCTCATTTTTGGTGAATATAAATTTGTCAGTTTGGATTGTCGAAATAATTGATCAATCTGTCAACTTATTCTTTATCTATGCTGCTTTTGATGTTTTGGATGCATTGATAGCCCATCAAAAGTGGGAAAACATGATTCAGGTGCGTGCCGACGATAACTATATTTAAAGAATTACAAAATAAAAATGTATTAATACATTATCTGCCGATGATGCAATTAATGAGAAAATCGTATGGTCACATGCGAACTTGATATCACGTTTTGCCATACAATTTTTAGAGAAAATAAAATCAAAAGATTAAAATTACTGTCATAAGCCAATTCAATATAAAACGACACAAAAACAGAGTTCATAAGAAATGCACCCTTAATAAGTATGGAATCATCAGAAAAAAAGGCTAGAAAAAAACACCGGCTAAAATGGATACTCATTTCCATAGTTTCCTTTTTATTAATAGTTCGTCTAATTTTACCTTTTGTAGTTTTACATTATGCTAATAAATCACTAGCCGCAATGCAAGGATATTTTGGACATATCAATGACATTGACCTTTCCATTTTAAGAGGTGGTTACCTCATTAAGGATTTTTACATTGATAAAGTTGATTCTTCTTCACATCAGCGAGTGCCATTTATTTCTTCAGAATTAATTGACCTTTCTGTAGAGTGGAAATCCATATTTCATGGCCGCCTTGTTGGTGAACTTGAATTTACAAATTCCCTTTTACGTTTTACCAAAGACAAAGCAGAACCTGCCGAAATTCAAAATGACACAAACGTTTTTCGGCATGTACTTAAAAAATTCATGCCTTTAAAAATAAATCGCTTTGAAATTTTCAATGGCAAATTACAATACATTGATTCCACTTCTAAACCTAAGGTAAACATTGCAATGACTAACGCACATGTTCTTGCACAAAACCTTTCCAGCGTTTTAGACACAGCGTTACTTCCTGCAACTGTTGATGCAAGTGCAAATGTTTATAAAGGAACTTTTGATTTGAAAATGAAAATCAATCCGCTTGTTGACCAACCTACATATGATTTGAATGCAGAATTGAAGAATACAAACCTCCCCGACCTCAATGATTTTTTAAAAGCGTATGCAAAATTTGATGTTCATGCCGGAACATTTGGCCTTTACACCGAGATCGCTGCTAAAGATGGGAAATTCATTGGCTATGTAAAACCTGTAATTAAAAATCTAAAAGTAACTGGTCCCGAAGACCGTCATGATTCATTCTTTAATAAAGTATATGAAGCCATTGTTGGCACCGTAGGAGTGATTCTCAAAAACCCAAGAGAGAAACAGGTTGCCACAAAAATTCCTATACAAGGTGAATTCGATACAACCACTGTAGGAACCTGGTATGCTATCATACATATTTTGCGCAACGCATTTATACAGGCACTTCATCCTTCTATTGACAACGAAATCACACTCCGTTCAGTAAACAAAATAGAAGCAGAAAAGAAAAAAACATTTTTTCAAAAGATTTTTTCTAAGTCAGATAAGAAAAAGAAAGAAGAGCAAGACAATAAAAAAGTTAAATGAAATATAAGCCAATAATGAAAATATTAAGTTTCTCAAATGCTAGTGCAATCGTTAAAGTATCTTTAAAAAAATGGTGGAGTCGTGACCCTTTTAATGATAGCACTATTATTGCTTACAACTCCATATTTTCATTGCCCGGACTAATAGTAGTAGTTATCACAATAGCCGGATATTTTTTTGATGGCGATGCAGTAAGCGGCCGGTTGCACAGTCAGGTATCAAAAGCCATGGGAACCGAAACTGCCGACCAGGTTCAAAGCATGGTTCTAATAGCAAACAAAAGTAAAGATTCAGTATTAGCAACCATTATGGGCATTGCAATAATTTTAGTTGGAGCAACAGGTGTATTTGTACAACTGCAAAAATCCTTAAATGCTATATGGGAAGCAAAAGCATCAACTACTACCTCAGGAGTTTGGTCATTTCTCAAAACAAGAATTTTTTCCTTCGGCTTAATCATAACTATTGCTTTCTTATTACTTATATCACTTGTATTGTCTTCTTTACTATCAGCATTAGGTTCTTGGGTAACTCAAAATTGGTCAGAATCATTATTAATACTATTTCAAATACTAAATGCTATTTTTTCTCTTGCGGTCATCACACTATTATTTGCAATGATGTTTAAATTCTTGCCTGATACAAAAATTAAATGGCGTTCCGTATGGGTAGGAGCGTTCGTCACGTCGCTATTATTTGTTTTAGGAAAATCAGCATTAGGATTATACTTTGGCACAGCCGATCCCGCTTCAGGATACGGTGCAGCTGGCTCTATCATTCTTATTTTATTGTGGACTTCTTACTCTTCAATGATTGTACTCCTTGGTGCAGAGTTCACAAAAGTTTATTCAGATAATTTATATGGCGAAATACCCGTATCCGCAAATACAATTAAAAAAACTTCTCCAACTAAAAAGGCTTCAGTTAAAGCTTACTAATCATCCAAGTTGTAATTTTATTTACAACACTTGGTACTCCCAAAGTACTAATTACCAAAAGAAAAATAATTGCCACAATTTACGCAGCAGACAAACAAAGCATAAGCTCCATCAGTCAACGCCAAATGAAGCACAACCGTTAAGAAATAAAAAAAATAATTCCACAGTAATTCAATTGCAACAAGCATTTACCCATTCATCTGAATTTTTAACTTAAATACATAAATGAAAAACATTTTCCTTACTGTACTAAGTATCTTTTTTTGCTCATTAGTTTCAGCCCACATTGTCCCTCTATGTACATTAAAATCTGATACTACTAAAATATCATCTAGTAAAGATGAGAAAGCCAGATTAAAATTTTTTGAAATCCTGCAGATACAAAACTATGAACCCAATTTAATTGGTTATACTTTTGATAGTGACGACAAGCCATTCCTTGATTTTACATTTTCAGCCAGCACCCGTATTTCCCCTTTCAACTATTTAGTAAAACTTATTCCTCCGCTTCACAGGCCTGATTTGCAACTAAGGTTTGCCTTTACAGTTCGGTTCGGTCAATACATCGGTACGCGCAATTCAAATCCGGTAATTGAGAAGCGCTTCAATCCATATTTATTTCTTCAGTTTAGTCCAAAAAATAAAAACAATCGTTATATAATTCAGACGGGTTATGGACATGAATCAAATGGTCAGTCAATAGACGATTCATTAACTTTTTTTTCAATTGCATCGCTACCTAACAACAACTTAAATCAAACGAGAGATAAGGTTAGCAGAGGCTGGGACTATATTGCAATGAGTTTTGTCGCAAACCAACTTCCTAAAAAAAGATCTAAACTTATTTTCGAAGAGTCAATATCACTGAAATACTACCTTGACAATGGTTTGATGCAAGGGCAGAAGGAAGAATATAATTCATGGGAAAATGATTGGAGTGGTCCAAACTATTCACGTAACAAAATAAATGGTTTAGGACTTTCTTCAACTTGCTTTATTGATTCAAGTATGATTAATAAACTTCAAGTGAGTTATGAAACCGGAATTACAAAACCTCTCAGCAATAGTTCCATCGTCTTTACTGTTGGGGTTAAATTTGGCAATGTCCCATTCTGCATTTCGTATAGGTACGGATATGCTGGTGACCTTGCCCAATTCGGTAAATTAAATAGTAGTTTCAATATTTCGGTTATTATTCCGTCCTTTGAAAGCTACAATAGTAAAAAGTAAAACTATTGAGTAAAGACCCAATCTGGTGATGAATCTCCACTAAAGAGTTAAACCAAGATAATTCCAATGTTCAAAAAGGATACAATAGCTTTAAGCGCATTCCTTAAATTGATGTTTCGTTTTTCTTCTAATAAAATTTCTTGATTAAAATTTTGACTTTAATTTATTAAAGATCTGATAAATTTAATTACACTTCATCAAGAAATCGCGTCTTTTCATGGAGTCTTTTCCGGCATTGTTCATTCAATATTTATGAAATCAATTTCTTGACCTAGCTCGGACAAGTCAAAAATTATTTACACCTTATACTCTTTCTGGAAGAGCCACAAAAGAAAAGGACAAGACATATGGCCAATGGACAAATAGAATTAACTTTCGAAACAGAGTAGTGTTTTTTCTGAAATTTGCATAATTTTTGGCTGCTTCTCTCGAACAATTTGTGTATTTTTACTGAGTCAGATTTTTGTCGGACACATATGATTTATTGTAAGATATAATTGGTTGTAAATAAATCGTCTGGTTATAAAGTTGTTTGGTATTTAAAATTTGTAAAAAAGATTAATGGTAATTTCAATATTATTAGATTCTATATTTGGCGCTCCAAAAATTCCGCTTGATTTTATTCACGAAATTGAAAAGAATTCCCCTAATATTATTATTTGGGCAGCCCCTGTAATGTTCTTTTTTGTTCTCCTTGAATGGTTTATCTCTTTCAAGCAAGACCGTCAACTATATAACAAACAGGAAACCATAGGCTCCATCCTTGTTGGGGTAGGCAATGTGATCATCAACTTTGCCTTAAAACTGGTGTTTTTATATGCAATTATTTGGTTGTACAATAAACTACCCTACCGTATGTATTTAGCATGGTGGACATTTATACCCTGCTATATCATTTTTGATTTTTGCAGTTATTGGGCGCACCGGATTTCTCATCAGCAACGATTCTGGTGGGCAACACATGTTGTTCATCACACTGCTGAGCATTATAATTTAACAGTTTCTTTCCGACTAAGCTGGATGCAAAACTTAAAGATAATTTTCTTTGTGCCTGTGGCCTTACTCGGGTTTCACCCTATAGTGTTTTTTGTGGTTAATCAGATAGCGGTACTTTTTCAATTCTGGGTACATACTGAGTATATACGCAAGCTCCCTCCTGTTTTCGAGTACATTTTCGCTTCGCCGTCAAATCATCGCGTACATCATGGTAGGCAGGAAAAATATATAAATAAAAACTACGGTGCTACGTTTATTTTTTGGGATCGTATGTTTGGAACCTTTCAAAAAGAAGAAGAGCTAGTACAATATGGTATCACAACAAATATTGGAAATAAAAGCAATCCCATAAACATTAACTTTCATGAGTATGTTGATATTTGGAACGATGTAAAAACTGCGAAAGGTTTAAAGAGTAAATTCTTTTTTCTATTTGGTGATCCTTCTGATATTGCAAACTTAAAAAAAGAAAAAGAAAATGATTTTTCTTCGGGGTCATAAAACGGTTCCTAAAATTTAGTTGTATTTCAGTATAAGGCTACAGAATCATTAATCTGTTGGTAGCATTTTTTTATAAACTGCACCAACAAGTGGAGGAATTTCAATTTATATTGAGTTTATTGGAACCGCAAACTTGAAAAGGAGGTGGCTTTACTAAGAAGCAAACCCTCAAACAGAAGGTATATGGATATTCAAAGGCACAAGATTCTTTTTGGATCCCCGCTTTAATGGAATCCTGTAAAGCTTAAAAAACCTTTTAATACTTCTTATCCCAATTGTAATTATATTTAATCCAATAAATTTATTGTACAATGCCGAAGACATTGACTTATGTATAATCTATTGGACCATTTCACATGTAAGGTCGGTATTTAAATAGAGGTGCCTCCCAAATTCTGGAAGTTTGCTAGCATTAGTAAAATTCAGTGAAGAAAACGCAATGAAATCGATAACATAAATTAACTAGTAGATTGAAATGCTAATTTATTAACCTTACATTTGAGGAAAACCATTTCATAATGCTAAAAAGGGGATTCAAAATTTTTATGTATATTTTAGGATCAATTGTGGTTTTATTAATCTCAACTCAACTGTTTTTAACATTTTATTTTTCCAATTATATCAAGGAGGAAATTCAAAAAGAAATAGCTACACTTTCCGGATCTCAATACAAGTTTGATGTAAAAAAACTACGCATAAATTTAATTCCGCTATCCGTCAAATTCACTGCCGTAACGATTCAGCCTGATTTTTTAAAAGCTTCTTCTGCTCTCACCTATCATGCAACATTTGGTGAAATAAATCTCAAAAACTTAAGTGCTACCGACTTTCTTTTTAACAGGAATTTAGTTGCCTTTGATTTGAAAGTGATCAATCCCTCGATAACGATTTATAGAAACCCCTTGATTACAGTTAAAGACACCATCGAAAAAAATTCTGCTCCTAAAATCAACCCTAAGATTGCAAATAAATTAATTTTAAAAAAATTCATATTGACAAATGTAAAGATTAATCTTTACAGCTCATTCACCGATACCATTCCAACCTTAAGTTCAAGTAAAAATAAAATCGTATTTGAAGATTTTACAATTGATGAATCGGCACGGTCAGGGCTGCCTTTTCGTGCGAAAAAATTTGATATAAACATTAAGGAATTCGATTATCAATTGGAATCGGGTTTGTATTCAATGCAGGCATCTGACTTTTCAGCATCCTATAGTGATTCTGTGGTTTCCTTTAATGACGTATCACTCCTTCCACTTTATTCAAAAAAACAATTTGGTATCGAAAAGGGCGAACAAACGGATCGGCTTAAAATAAAGGTCCAGGAATTAAACCTGAAGCACATCAATGTGAAATCATTTCTTGAATCGGGAAATTGCTCTGCACGCGTATGCGAGCTAAGCAAACTAAACGTGATGGCTTACCGCGACAAGAATGTAACTAGGATCGAAAAGCCCGTTTATTCACCACAAGATCTCATTCGTAAAATTCCGTTCTACATTAACATTGATTCCATTTTAATTGACTCCTCTTTTGTCGCTTATGAAGAATTGGCTAAGGGTGCAAATAAATCAGGAGAAATTACTTTCAACAATATAAATGCAACTGTTACCGGACTCACCAACGACAGCTTACTCACTTCCGGAAACCGTATAGTCGAAATTAATGCCACTGCCTTACTTATGAACTCCGGAAAACTAAAAACACGCTACGCATTCCCTCTCAACACTACTGAAACACGATTTGAATGCAGCGCCGTGATTGAATCATTTCCGCTTAACACATTAAACAAAATGCTGAAATACAACGCCAACCTTATAATTAAGGAAGGTGTTTCAGACAAACTTGAATTTTCATTTTATGCAAATGAAAAATATTCAAAAGGAAAATTAACCTTTCAATATCATGATTTGAAAATTGAATTGTTGAATAAAAATACCAATAAAAATAATTTTAAAGAAAAGATAAAGTCGTTTGCAATAAACACTTTTGTGTTAAAAAGCAGCAACCCCCGCAAAAATGAGCCGGTTGCAAAAGGCATTATCTATTACAAACGAAATCCCAACCGATTTATATTTAACTATACATTGAAGTCAGTATTAAGTGGAATGAAATCAACCCTGGGATTTTAACTAATTGATTTAACTCACCTGTTGCATATCAATTAGTAGCAGAAAGACAATACTTTTTTTATATTCCTATTTTTCCCTTAAAACTCAGTATGAGCAACTACATTATTTAAATATTTTAAAATTTAATACAAACTTCTTTTTCTGAATCAATGAACGCCAATCAACAAACAAAATTGCAAAAAGCATAAATAAACTAGCAGTCAAACCACTGATGGATTGCCATGAGAGGATATTTGACATTATCGAATCCAAATTATCGGATGCATATTTTCCCATAGATAATGCAACAGCATCACTGGTGAATTTACCAATAAAAAAAGCAGGTATGATATAAAGAGGTTTAACACTTGATATACCTGCCGCCACAAACAAAGGAGTTGTAGGAAGGGGCAATAATGAATACATGACAATAAATATTTGCCCTTCCCATTTTTTCTGTTTCAACTTTTCTCCTAAAAATTGCACCTCTTCATTTTTAGTAGGGTTGAAATATTTATCAGTGAGTTTCGAGATATACAAAGTAAGAACAAATCTTCCCAAAATAGAACCTGCAACACCAATTGCAACAACCGCCCATAAATTAAGATGGAAATAAATCTGCAAAAAAATCATGATAGTAAATGCCGGAAGAAAAGGAAATGGAACAACATCAAACAAGAATGCTCCAAGGAAAACTAATGCATATTGTAACCACATAAACTTTGTTGTTCCATCAGAATTTCAATTCCTGACATATACAGGATATCCATAAATGTCAAAACAAAGCCATAACTGCAAAGTAATTAATATCTACAATGAAAGATTTCTCAATCATTGCTGTGGATATTAAATAGGCTTTCTTCCTTGTATAACTCTCAATAATATTGCAATGATAGCAATAACAAGTAGGATGTGAATGAGACTTCCACCTACAGGATAAACGACAAATCCAAGAAGCCATAATATAATTAATATTACTGCTACGGCATAAAGTAAATTTCCCATGTTGTTTGTTCTTTAAATTGATTAAATTTTTGAATTAAAATGAAAGGTAAAACCAAAAATTATCTTACGGGATTATAATTGTTTTTACCATGTTTTTTTAAATAAATAATTTGGATTATTGATTTCCGCCTTTGTAGGAAGTTTGTTCGTTCTGGTCAATATTATTAGGAGTTGAAGTGTCACCGATATCACTTTGCTTTACGACCTCAGATTTGTCCCGGAGTTTTTCCTTTGCTTGCGGATTTACATACTCGTGTTGATGTTCCTTATCATCAATTTCTTTCTCGTTTTCTCTTTGCTCTTTGTTTAAGGATTCTCCTTCATGTTCCAAAGCAGTGGATTTTTTTGGCAAATCGGATTTACTATTTGAATGGTCACGATCTTGGTTTCCATCCGTTTTCTTTTTAACAGTAGAACCAGCAGGTTCCGGAGTTTCGTTCTTTTTATTTTTATCCATTTTTATTTTGTTTACTTTTTAAAAAGTATTACAATGCAAATTTCAATGCATTTGCTTATTAAATCGTTACACTATTCCAAAAAAGTTTTACATGTTTCACACATTTTCGAACAAGAGCTTCCCTTTTCAAGGAGAAATAGAGTACTGTTCGGTCAATTAAATGTGCGTGTATTCGAGAAACAATGTTTGACTGCCAAATCGTCGGCAATTATCATTAAAAATACTAGCATGTGTGGCATAGATTTGATCAACGTCATGCTTTTGCGGCCGTGCTGTTCTTGTCCAACGGACTGACAAGTACCATCCTACTCACAAATTACAAAGGCTTTTTACCAAATAAAAACTCAAACAATGAACATCACTGTTAATTCTACACTTTACAAAACGCATTATTTTCAAAGCAGATTAGGTTTCAATACACAAAATAAATGTGTGAATGATATAAATTCTTTCCATAACTATGTAATACTTATATATTACTATGTCTTCATCTTTGTGAGGTTCTTATATTACAGTAGTAACAATACGTATTTAAATTGAAAGTAATTCAGATTTACAAACAAAGTTTAAAATGAATCTAAATGGGGACCGATATTGTGTTCCTAAGGAATTGGATTTACAGTAAAAGATAATGTTGCTTCCTTTATAGGAGTTATAGACTTTACTCAAAAAAATAATCATGAAAGCAAAAACTCAGTTGAATCAAGATATCATAAATATCACAACGATAATAAATCAAGAATTTCCTGAATTATCAAAATATATATCTGAAATGCCGGTAATTTTTTCAGAAAAGGAAAATGAAGAAATAAATAATAAAAACCTTGAAGCGCACTATCATTCTTTAGTGGAACTAGTAAATAATTATTCGAATACGCATACTAGTACGAATGAAACAAAAAATTCAGAAACACTAAATCTTCCCGGCTATCCCATCTATCCGTCTTCAGATGATATCTATCAAAATAGTAAGGAAGAAACGGATATCAACCCTGAGGATCTATCAAAAAACAAATCATCCAATGAACCCGCGGGTTCCCTGAACGAAAAAAATTTTGAAGAGGACATGTCCGGTAATGATTTAGACATTCCCGGATCTGAGTTGGATGATCAGCAAGAAAGTGTGGGTAGCGAGGACGAAGAAAATAATTATTATAGTTTGGGGGGTGATAATCACAACGATTTGGAAGAAGATTAAGGGTAAAGAAAAGAATAAAATTATGATAGACTACAACTACTATCAATTTGGGGGAATGCACTTTGCTTGGTGGTTCATTTGGGTGATTCTAATGTTTTGGATTTTTGCCACTCCATATGATATTCCCGGACAAAGAACAAAAAAAGGCACTCCACTTGATATGCTGAAAAAACGTTTTGCTTCTGGTGAAATCGATAAAGAAACATATTTAAAAAAGTAAATAATTATCGATAGCTGACCATTTAAGTTTACCAATACTCAGGATTCAAATACTTGCATCAAAAAACTAAAACTTCAAAAAAAATCAATGTAATGTCTAAAAATGAAAAAACCTCAAAATCGGTGGCCAGTAAAGCTTCAAAACTTTTGAAAGACTCGAAATCCACTAAGGCTGTAAAATCTGTAGCGGCATCTGCATTGACCCAAGCACCTAACAAGAAAAAATAAACTACTGAATTTAACTTATACAAAATGTATAACAGGAAGTGAAAATCGACAGATTCATACTATGGAACAAAATCAAGTAAACGAAATAATCAGCATGCCACGAATCGGAGATAAGGCTCCTGTATTTATAGCAGTAAGTACTCAAGGAGAGATTAATTTCCCGTCAAATTTTAAAGGCAAATGGATTCTATTTTTCAGTCATCCGGCCGACTTTACACCTGTGTGCACATCAGAGTTTATGACGTTTGCAAAGCGAGAGTCTGAATTTTCTGCCCTAAACTGCCAGCTGGTCGGCCTATCCATTGATGGTTTGTATAGTCACATTGCTTGGCTAAGAACAATAAAAGACAAGATCGAATTTAAGGATATGAAAAATATGGAAGTCACTTTTCCACTTATTGAAGACATCACCATGGGAGTCGCCAAAAAATACGGCATGATTCAGCCAGGCGAAAGTTCAACGAAAGCAGTAAGGGCAGTTTTCTTTATTGATCCTATAGGTATAGTTCGTGCAATCATTTATTATCCGTTTTCCTTAGGAAGAAATTTCGATGAATTAAAAAGAGCTCTCATAGCCATGCAGACAGCAGATGCATATTCAGTGGCCACGCCCGCGGATTGGCAGCCCGGAGACGATGTCATTATACCTACAGCAGGTTCCTGTGGTGTTGCTAAAGATAGAATGGAAACCAAAGAAGAAGGAGTTCATTGTCTTGATTGGTTCTTCTGCACTAAAAAACTTTCACTTGAACAAGTAAATAATCCACCAAAAATTAGACAATAACATCATGAAAAAAAACATGGGTTCTATAGACCGAGTTATCAGAATATCATTGGCATTAATTATCGTATTTTTATATTTTAATGATGTCATTCCAGGTAATTTAACTTTGGTATTATTATTTTTAGTCGGTGTTTTTATAATCACAAGTTTCTTTAGTTTTTGCCCACTATATCTTCCATTTAGGATAAGTACAACGAAAAAATCAGCACACTGAAGAAGAACTATAACAAAGTAATAACAATTCCAACTGAATAGTTGGAAGATTAAAAACATCTTTTAGCCAACAGAACAATGGAATCACATAATTATAATGTAGACATAAATTGGGAGAACAGCCGCAAAGGCATTATTTGTTCTCCAGAGTTAAACAAACAAAATGGCATTTGCATTGAAGTAGCCACTCCACCGGAATTTCCCGAAGGAATTCCAGGAATTTGGTCACCAGAACATTTGTTTGTTGCTGCAATCAGTGGTTGTTTAATGACTACTTTTTTAGCAATTGCCGAAAATTCCTCTCTTGAATTTACAAGTTTCAGTTGTTTAGCAACAGGAAAACTTGATATGATAGAGGGACAACTAATGATGAGCGAAATACTTCTTAAACCAACAGTGGTAATCCATAATGAGCTTCATAGAAATAAGGCGATGAGAATATTAAAAAAAGCAGAAGATTCCTGTTTAATTGCACGTTCTATGAAGACAAAAATTACTATGGAAATAACTATTCAAGTGAAATATATTTTAATTGAAAATAAATGAAAAGGTCATATATCCCTATTCTAAATTGTGTTTTTGCCGGATTAACCACTGCAAGATATATGTATACAGAGTTTAAAGACAACTCGGACAAAACAAATTATCAGGCCAATGCCAATGCTATTCATACTATGCACAAGAAAGTTGCTGAATTCAATGATGTCATTTCACAAGATGCAGAACTTTCTATTCTTTTTACCGACTGGCAAGATCATCTCTTCTTTAAGGAATTACCATTTACAGACGCTATGAATTTTGTGATTACAGCTTTGCACATGAGAAATTCTGCTTACCAAAATATTTCTACTGTTGGCGCTGCGGAATCGATGAAAGTCTCTAAAATAGGTTCATTAAGATACATGAAAGCCGAGCGGTTGGCTATTCCCTTGGTGAAACTGCTTGGTGTCATCCAATGCGAAATTAAGCCTTTGGAATTCGAGCCTTTATATATGGATGATATGGGTAGCTACCAAAGGTTTTATATGTGCACGAATAAAAGGTGTGGCAACGAAGAAAGTTTCCAGGAAATGGGATCTGAAAAAATGTATAGCAACCTTTGTTTTAAAATTCAGCCGTGGGTTATAATTAATAGTGAAGTTGTAGCAGAACACACGCATATAAATTCTAAAAAACAGAAAAATAGAAACTCAAAGAACTTAGGTAGCTGCATGACAAATACACAATTGCCATATAAATAATTTCGTTTACCAATACAAGTTTATCTTTTTAATACAAAAAAATAAAATTTATGATGAACAATAAACAGCGTTTAGTTATAAAGCCAACGTATAAAGACCAGGTCACAATTTTTGTGGATAAGAATGCAATGAAAAACAATTTTAATACTGCCTTGCAATTTGATAAAGAGCGACAGTCGGTGATACTTCAGAGTATTGGCGATGCAGTAATTGCAACAGATATGGATGGAAACATTATATTGATGAATCCGATTGCTGAAAAACTTACCGGATGGAAATCAGAAGAAGCGGAAAACCAACCCATCACTAAGGTGTTTCATATCATTGATCATGATACAAGGGAAGAAATTGATAATCCGGTTGAAAAAGTTTTAAAAACGGGAAAAGCATTAAAATTAGATCCGAACGCTGTATTGATTTCTCGCAACGAAAAAAGGGAATATTCAATTAATGACAGTTGTGCGCCCATTCGAGATGCCAAAGGAAATATTATGGGAGTCGTGCTTGTTTTCAGAGATGTTACTCCTCAAAAGAAAGAGGAAGCATTAAAAGAAAAAATTACGGCTGATTTAGTCCAGCGAAATAAAGACCACGAGCATTTTGATAACATTATTTCTCATGACCTGAAAGGTCCTGTTTCAAATATTCTTAGCTTAACAACACTCATAAATAAAGAAGACCTCAAAGAAGGTGAAAGAGAATTTGTTTTGAATGCACTTACTACTTCAGCAGAAAGATTAGATGAGGTGATTACTGATTTGAATTTTATTTTAAGCACCGGAAAACAGTTAAGCGAAATAAAAGAGGTTGTTCATTTTTCCAAACTTGTGAGCGATATTCAAGAAAGCATCGGGAACATTCTGGAAAAAGAACAAGCACATTTTAAAATAGATTTCAGTCAGCTAGATGAAATAGTAACGATTAAAAGTTACATGTATAGTATTTTTTATAACCTCATTTCAAACAGTATAAAATACCGAAGACAGGATGTGCCATTAAACATTTCAATTAAAAGCGACTTAGTCGATGAAAAAATTATTCTCACTTTTAAAGATAACGGGCTAGGAATTGACTTAAAAAAAAGCGGGAAGGAGATATTCGGATTATACAAACGCTTTCATACCAACAAAGCTAAAGGAAAAGGAATGGGGCTGTATATGGTAAAAGCGCAAGTGGAAAAATTAGATGGAAAAATAAGTGTAGAGAGTAAAGTGAACTTAGGAACAGAATTTACAATAGTGTTCATCCCATGAAATTTGAACTATTAAAGATGAGTGGCAAAAGTGTCATCGATGGGCTTTATTTGTGAATAGATGAATGATTGGGCGGAGAAGAAAGTAAATTAGAAACGGGGCTTACTCCCTATGACCTGAAAATATGATTTAAATAAATGTTTTATAATCTAGTTGAGAAACTTACATTTTGGACTTGCGTCGTAAGTGAAGTGGCATCAGATCCTCCTTTCACCTGATTCCAAAAAAAATATAAAAAGTGAATTAAAAAACTTTGAGTGCCAACATCAAATGTACAATTTATAAAAGTCGGTATTTATGAAAGAACTTATGGTTCAGTGTAAGTATTTGAAAAAGGAATATTTGCTTTTACTTTTCTTGTTTAGTGCATGCAAATCTAAGCCGGACACCATCAGCCCTGTAGTACAAACTATCACGGAATCTGTTTATGCATCAGGGGTTATCGTGAGTAAAAATCAATATCAGGCTTTTGCAACTGTAAGTGGTATCGTTAATCAAGTTTATGCAGAGGAGGGAGCAGCCGTAGAAATTGGTTCGCCAATATTATCCATAGCGAATGAAGCCCAGCTATTGACAACAGAAAATGTCAAATTGTCGGCCGAATTAAATGCCTTGAACTTGAATCGCGGAAAATTAGAGGAGGTTAAGTCGCTTGTGAATTTAACAAAAAGCAAACTAGAAAATGATGCCTCCATGCTTGAAAGACAAAAAATTCTATGGTCACAAAACATTGGAGCAAAAATAGAATTAGAGCAAAAAGAACTTGCTTTCAAACAATCAAAAAACAGCTATGCGTCCGCTAAGGAAAAACTGATAGAACTAGAAAGGCAATTGGAATATCTTTCCAAACAATCTCAAAATAATCTGCTAATCAGCAATAGAAATACCAGTGAATACTTGGTGAAAAGTAATGTAAAAGGCAAGGTGTATCAGATGAATATCACAAAGGGAGAAATTGTAACCCCTCAAATTCCGATTGCGATTATTGGTGATGATAAAAACTTTCTCCTCGAAATGCAGATAGATGAATATGATATTGTGTCTGTCCAATTAGGGATGCCAGTGATGGTTGTACTGAATAGCTACCGGGATTCTGTGTTTAAGGCTGTGGTGTCTAAGATTAACCCCATCATGAATTTGCAAAGTAAGACCTTTACTATAGAAGCAGAATTTGTACGCGCACCGGGTTTGCTGTATCCGAATATTTCCTTTGAAGCCAATGTGGTGATAAGCATAAAAAATAACGCGCTGCTCATCCCGAGAAATTACCTTTTAAATGATTCCACCGTAGTGAACAAATCCGGGAAACAATTGATCGTAAAAACCGGATTGAAGGATTACCAAATGGTGGAAATTCTTTCAGGAATAGATGTGAATGAAGAACTCATTGTACCTGGGCAAAAAAAATGAAATTTAAACTCATCACTCAGATTTCGCAGGCTATGCTCAAGGCAAGACTAAAGCAGTCGATGGTCGCTGCTTTTGGTGTTACTTTCAGCATTACCATGTTTATCTCTTTGCTCAGTTTTATGGCGGGGTTAAATGATTTGCTCGACAATTTGATTTTAAACCGTACAGCCCATGTAAGACTATACAATGAAATTTTACCTTCACCGATTCAACCCATTGCGAAATCGACTACTTATATCGGTGCTTATAATTTTGTAAAACATGTTAAACCTAAAAATGAGTTACTGGAAATTCGCAATAGTGAAGCCATCATCAGCGTCCTGAAAAATGATCCTAATGTGCGAGGTATTGCACCAAAAACTACAGTTCCTATTTTTTACAATGTAGGCGCAGTTAATTTAACTGGTGTAATTAACGGAATTGATGTAGATGCAGAAAACAAACTTTTTATGTTTCAGGATTATGTTGTACAAGGCAAAACAATAGATTTAAAAAATACACCCAACAGTATTATTTTAGGTATTGGAGCGGCAAAAAAAATGCTTGTTCAAGTTGGCGACAACATTCAAATAACGACTAGTAATGGAAGGCGATTTCCTTTAAAGGTGGTTGGCTTTTTTCAATCCGGTATAGAAGAGTTGGACAAAGTTCAAAGCTATGCTACACTTGCTACAACTCAAAAAATACTTGGAAAGCCTGCAAGTTATGTTACAGATATACAGATTAAATTATATGATATGAATTTGGCACCGGCTTTGGCAAAAAGGTATTACACATTATTCGAAACAGAGGCGATTGATATTCAAACTGCAAATGCTCAATTTGAAACTGGCAGCTCGGTGCGCACATTAATTTCTTATGCAGTTGGAATTACTTTACTCATTGTTGCCGGATTTGGGATTTACAACATTCTGAATATGATGATTTATGAAAAAATGGATTCCATTGCCATTCTGAAAGCGACAGGTTTCTCCGGCAAAGATGTAAATGCCATATTCATCAACATTGCATTGACCATAGGATTGGTTGGTGGTGCGCTTGGACTACTATTCGGATTAGGACTCTCGGCCTTGATTGGAGAAATACCTTTCAATACTGCTTCCTTGCCAACTGTGAAAACTTACCCTATCAATTACAATCTAAAATTCTA
>Ga0209181_10001790_pt1 | contig 36427 bp, 32 predicted proteins | sample MAT05_FD_187208 | JGI IMG/M metagenome (GOLD analysis project Ga0209181, IMG submission 187208) | Freshwater microbial communities from Lake Fryxell liftoff mats and glacier meltwater in Antarctica - MAT-05 (SPAdes) (version 2) | ecosystem: Environmental > Aquatic > Freshwater > Ice > Liftoff... | reverse complement strand
ACAAAAGAACACAAAAGTCCGTAGAGCGGTTTTACGTACAGTCGGGTGATCCACGCCCGACGATATTGCGGAACACCTCTCAGAAGCCCCGTAGAGCGATTTTTTTGAAACACAAAAGTAACAAAAGTACACAAAAGTCCGTAGGGCGGTTTTACGTACGTCGGGTGATCCACGCCCGACGATATTGCGGACACATCACAAGACACAAGACTTCAACACAAGATATTATATGTACCACCATACAGTCCTCGAACGTTTTTTGCGTTACGTTCAGATAGATACTCAAAGTGACCCCAACAGCCCAAACATACCCAGCACGGACAAGCAAAAAAACCTCAGTCGCCTGTTGGTCGAAGAATTGCATTCCATGGGGATTTCCGATGCTGAATTGGATGAATTCGGGTATGTCTATGCCACGATACCCGCCAATACTGACAAAGCCAAGGTGCCGGTTTTGTGCTTCTGCTCACACGTGGATACTTCGCCCGATTGTTCGGGGGAAGGCGTAAAACCCATTGTTCATCACCATTATCAGGGGCAGGATTTGGTGCTGCCCGACGATCCTTCGGTGGTCATCCGCATGACAGAACACGAAGATTTAAAACATCAAATTGGAAATGACGTAGTAACCGCCAGCGGCACCACATTGCTCGGAGCCGACAACAAAGCCGGAGTAGCCGCTATTGTAGATGCGGCAAATATCCTCTTGAAAAACCCGCAGATCAAACACGGCAAAATCCGCATTCTTTTTACCCCGGATGAAGAAATTGGTCGCGGGGCAGACAAGGTCAATATTAAAAAATTGGGGGCTAAATACGGCTATACCATTGATGGGGAAACTGCCGGAAGCTTAGAAGACGAAACTTTTAGCGCCGACGGAGCGGTATTGACCATTCACGGCGTAGCAGCACACCCCGGTTTTGCTAAAGGCAAGATGGAAAACGCCTTGAAAATAGCCTCCCGGATAGTGGCGCTGTTGCCTGACCGACTCAGCCCGGAACATACAGAAGATCGACAGGGTTTTATTCATCCCGTTCACATTGAAGGAAATATAGAAAAAGCAACCGTCAAATTCATTATTCGCGATTTTACGGAAGCCGGATTAAAACGCCATGCAACCTTGTTGCGTAAAATAGTGGACAAAACGCTGAAATCCTTTAAAAACAGCTACGCCGACCTCCAAATTACGCAACAATATCGCAACATGGGTGTAGTATTAAAAAGGCACCCAACTGTGGTAGAAAATGCGATGACGGCCCTTCGGCAGGCAGGGTTTGAAAACCCGCTGCGCCGCTCCATCAGGGGAGGGACAGATGGTTCTCGTTTGTCGTTTATGGGTTTGCCCTGTCCCAATCTTTTTGCCGGAGAACACGCATTTCACTCCAAACAAGAATGGGTTTCTGCTCAGGATATGGAAAAGGCGGCGGAGACAATTGTCCATTTAGCACAAATTTGGGAGGAAAAATCATAGGAATGGTCGGCAGTTTTCTGCAAATAAATAGATTTTTAGTTAGATGATCACTACCCTAAGCACCCCGTCACGCATCATCGGCACGCCTGCTGAAACAACCGAGTTATTGGAATTTGCTGAACGCACGTTCCGCATGGCTTGGCAAGCGATGAATGACGAGATGGATTTTGAATTATACTGTAAGCAAGCTTTTACCCATGAAAAATTCCGGGAGGAAATGTCAGCTGCCAATGCCGAATTTTATTCGATAGAAAAACAGGGCAAAATGCTGGCCTATCTGAAACTGAACTTAGATACTTATCCCCAGGACTGGACCTCAGGGCCTGCACTGCAAATTGAAAGAATATACGTTGATCAAAATATACAAAGTGCCGGAATAGGCAAACAACTTCTTCAATTTTCGGAACAACGTGCCCTCGAAACAGGTTTAGAATGGGTGTGGCTGAGTGTTTGGAAGGTGGCTCCCCGCTCCATTGCTTTTTATGAAAAAAATGGCTATACCATTTTTGGAGAAGATGTTTTTATGATCGGGACTGACCCCCAAATGGACTGGCTGATGCGGAAGCGTGCAGACAAAAACCCATAGTGGTTTTTTATTTGTATCGAAAAAATGAAATATTGTTCCCCAAAAAGTTCACCATCTGATTCAAATTTTCGTATATTTAAACCCATACATACTCAAAGATTGAATCCTTTACAAAATATTTACACGAGCCTCACGGAGTCTAAAAAGCGCGGAGAAAAAAAATTTGTCGTCTTATTTGACCCTGACAAACTGCGACTGAAGCGCATGGATCAGGCGCTTGATTTAGCCATGGAATGTGGCGTGGACTATTTTTTTATTGGTGGTAGTTTAGTTGTCAACAATATGCTCGATGAAGTGTTAATAGAGATTAGAGAGCGTTGCCACATTCCAATGATCCTGTTTCCCGGCAGCTCTTTCCAATTGAGTTATCGCGCCGATGCTCTACTTTTTTTGTCGCTCATCAGCGGTAGAAACCCGGAATTACTCATCGGTCAACACGTCATTTCGGCACCTTTTTTGAAGATGTCGCCTTTAGAGATTATTTCAACCGGGTATATGCTCATTGATGGCGGAGTACAGACCTCTGTGCAATATATGTCAAATACCTACCCCATTCCGGCGCACAAAGACGATATAGCCGTGTGTACAGCATTAGCAGGTGAAATGTTGGGGTTGAAACTAATTTATATGGATGCTGGCTCCGGCGCTAAAAATCCGGTACCGGAAAGCATGATAGATTCCGTCAGTGGTGCTGTTTCCATTCCTGTCATCGTTGGTGGCGGTATCCGAACACCTGAAAATGTAGCAGCCAATATGCGCGCTGGTGCCGATGTCGTGGTGGTAGGAAATGCCATTGAAAAAGACCCTGTGTTAATTCGCGAAATGGCGGCGGCAGCAAAAGAGTTTAATTAGACAGAAGACTTCAGACAGAAGACAGAAGACTTCAGACACAAGACTTCAGACTTCAGACAGAAGACAGAAGACTTCAGACACAAGACATCAGACAGAAGACAGAAGACAGAAGACAGAAGACAGAAGACAGAAGACAGAAGATAGAAGACACAAGACAGAAGACAGAAGACACAAGACACAAGACAGAAGACACAAGACACAAGACTTCCGACACCAGAGATAAAACACTAAAACACCAAAACACCAAAACACCAAAACACTAAAACACCAAAACACCAAAACACCAAAACACCAAAACACTAAAACACCAAAACACCATGCTTTCTATAAAAAATCTCACAAAACAGTATAAAACGGCCAATGGCGCGATGCTGACCGTATTAGATCAGGTTAGTTTTGAACTGGCCGCAGGCGATACTTTTTCTATAGTGGGGCCTTCCGGCAGCGGTAAAACGACCCTTTTGGGGCTTTGTGCCGGGTTGGATCGCGCTACGAGTGGTTCCGTCGCGCTCAATGGTATTTCTTTGGATGACCTTTCGGAAGATGCCCGCGCTTCGGTACGCAACCGCTTTGTTGGGTTTGTCTTTCAAAATTTCCAATTGATTCCTACCCTGACCGCTTTAGAAAACGTAATGGTACCGCTTGAGTTGCGCGGCGAATCCGGTGCGGAAACGGTGGCACGCCACTTGCTTGACCGTGTGGGGTTAGCCAGCCGGCTCGACCATTACCCGGCGCAACTATCCGGAGGTGAGCAACAACGCGTATGTATCGCCCGGGCTTTCTCTAATGCCCCTAAAATTCTTTTTGCCGACGAACCCACCGGCAATTTAGACAGTGATAATGCGGCGGGTATCGTTGATTTGATTTTTGAACTTAACCGCACAGCGGGCACTACGTTGGTATTAGTGACCCATGACCTGGAGTTGGCAAAACGCACACAGCGCATTCTGAAAATAAAAGGCGGCAAGGTGGATGAAATTGTGGAGACCAAGTAGGTCGGGTTATCCATGCCCGACCACACCACGTGCGGAATCCTTACCCACCCGCCACAAAAATAATTACTGCCCAAGCAAATAACAATTGCCTGATTGACAATATTTTGCAAAATTTATCATTCATCATGCGTCATTCAGTGTGGTAGAATCCAATTTTTTGTTTTAAATTTGCCCCAACTATGCCACAATTCTCCCATCTCCACTGCCACACCCAGTTCTCACTACTCGACGGTGCGGCCTCCATACCCGGCTTGTTCAAAAAAGCCAAAGCCGACGGCATGAAAGCGATTGCCATCACCGATCACGGCAATATGTTCGGGGCTTTTCAATTTGTGGCAGAAGCCGCCAAACACGAAGGCGTGAAGCCCATTGTCGGGTGTGAATTTTATGTGGTGACGGATCGCCACCGCCGGGCGTTCACTAAAGAAGATAAGGACAAGCGTTTTCACCAGCTATTCTTGGCCAAAAACCCGGAGGGGTACAAAAATTTAATCAAACTCTGCTCGTTGGGCTTCATTGAGGGGTTGTACGGCAAATATCCGCGCATTGATAAGGAGCTGATTTTGCAGTACCACAAAGGTTTGATTGCCACCACGTGTTGCATTGGCGCCATGGTGCCACAAGCCATCCTGAAAAAAGGCGAAGATGCCGCCCGAAAAGAATTTGAATGGTGGCTTGATCTGTTTGGAGAAGACTATTACATAGAGTTGCAGCGCCACAATATGGCTGAACAGAATCAGGTCAACGAGGTTTTGTTACGTTTTGCAAAAGAATACAACGTGAAAATCATTTGCTCCAATGACTCACACTATGTGGATCAGAAAGATGCCAATGCGCACGATATTTTGCTGTGTATTAATACCGGCGAGAAGCAGGCTACACCCGCCATCCGGGAATTTGTAGAAGAAGGCACGGTTATGAAAGGTGGGCGTTTTGCTTTTTGGAACGACCAGTTTTACTTCAAAACACAGGCCGAAATGGCCCAACTTTTCCATGATTTGCCCCAGGCATTGGACAATACGCAGGAAATAGTGGACAAGATAGAGCCGCTCAAGCTCAAACAGGACATCCTGCTGCCCAACTTCGTCCTACCAAAGGAATTCCTGGATCAGGATGAGTATCTGCGCCACCTTACCTACGAAGGTGCACGCGAACGCTACAAAACCATCACGCAGGAAGTGGAAGAGCGGCTCAATTTTGAGTTGCACACCGTCAAGACGATGGGTTTTGCCGGGTACTTCCTCATCGTGGCCGATTTCATTAAGGCCGGGCGTGAATTGGGCGTACTCATCGGGCCGGGGCGCGGCTCGGCAGCGGGCAGCGCCGTGGCCTATTGCATTGGCATCACCAACATTGACCCCATCAAATATCAGTTGCTGTTTGAGCGCTTCCTCAATCCTGACCGCAAATCCATGCCCGACATTGACACCGACTTTGATGATGAAGGGCGGCAAAAAGTGATAGATTATGTGGTAGAAAAGTACGGAAAAAATCAGGTGGCCTCCATTGTGACGTACGGCACCATGGCTGCCAAAATGAGTATAAAAGACGTGGCCCGAGTACTTGACCTGCCCCTCGAAATTTCCAATGCACTCACCAAATTAGTGCCGGAAAAGCCCGGAATATCCCTCAATCGCGTCCTAAAAGCGCCGATTACCGGGGAAGGGTCGCTGTCGGAAAAGGAAAATTTGGTAACGGAAGATATAGAAAACTGCAAAAAACTCCGGGAGTATTTAGATGCAACCGGTACACCGGAAAGCATCGTGCTGAAAGAGGCCATGATTTTGGAAGGTTCTGTGCGGGGTACCGGCGTACACGCCGCAGGTATCATTATTGCGCCGAAAGACCTGACAGAGATCATTCCGGTGGCGACTGTAAAAGACAGCAACCTCTTGCTGACCCAATTTGAAGGCTCCGTCATTGAAGATGCCGGGGTCATCAAAATGGACTTCCTCGGTCTGAAAACGCTCACTATTCTCCGGGATGCCTTACGGCTTATTGAGCAAAATCACGGCGTGAAAATTGATATTAACGACCTCCCGCTTGATGACCGCAAGACCTATGAACTCTATCAACGCGGCGAAACCAACGGTACTTTCCAGTTTGAAAGCGCCGGAATGCAGAAGTACCTCCGCGACCTGAAACCCGATAAATTTGATGACCTCATTGCCATGAACGCCCTGTATCGGCCGGGGCCGCTGGAGTATATTCCCGACTTTATTGCCCGTAAGCATGGCCGGCAAACCGTGACGTATGACTTGCCGGATATGGAAGAGTACCTGAAGGATACTTTCGGTATATGCGTCTATCAGGAGCAGATTATGTTGCTTTCCCAGAAATTAGCCGGTTTCTCTAAAGGCGATGCCGACGTGCTGCGCAAAGCAATGGGTAAAAAGCAAATTTCGGTGTTGAATAAAATGAAAGGCCAGTTTATTGAGGGTGCTGTAGCAAAAGGCCATCCGGCGGATAAACTCGACAAAATCTGGACCGACTGGGAAGCCTTCGCCTCCTATGCTTTCAATAAATCGCACTCCACCTGCTATGCTTTTGTAGCCTACCAAACGGCGTACCTGAAAGCCCATTACCCAAGTGAATACATGGCCGCTGTATTGACGCATTCGCAGGGGAACATCGAAAAAACCACCTTCTTTCTCGAAGAATGTAAGCGGATGGGACTTATGGTAAAAGGCCCGGATGTCAATGAATCAGGCGTATTTTTTAGCGTAAATAAAAAAGGCGATATCCGATACGGAATGGGCGGGGTAAAAGGGGTGGGCGAAGCTGCCGTGGAGGCGCTGATTGAAGAAAGAAAAGCCAAAGGACATTTTAGTAGTATTTATGATTTCACCCGCAGAATCAACCTGCGCACGGTCAACAAACGGGTGATGGAAAGCCTTGCCTTTGCCGGTGCTTTTGACGGATTTGGCATGGCGCGGGCTGCCATGTTTGCGGAAGTAGAAAGAGACACCTCATTTTTAGAGCGACTGCTCAAATATGGCGCAGCCCATCAGGGTGATAAAGTAATGTCTGCCAATTCGCTTTTTGGCGATCTTTCCGACTCGGTCAGCATCCCGGAGCCGCTGTTGCCCAAAGTGCCGGAATGGGGCCTGATCCTCAAATTGCAAAAAGAAAAAGAAGTAGTGGGCATTTACCTGAGTGGTCACCCATTGGATGATTACAAATACGAATGGGAAAATTTTGCTACTCCCTTAGAAAAATTAGAGGGTGCCGGCGGACGCAAAGTCAATGTGTCGGGTTTTGTCAGCAAGTGCGAGCACCGCATCAGCCAAAAAGGCACCGGATGGGGGCGTTTTACCATTCAAGACTATACCGGTAGCCTCGAAATCACGATGTTTTCGGACTCTTATGCCAAATTTAAATCTTTTTTTGAAGAAGGCACCTGCCTGTATATCAGCGGAGAACAGAAACAACGCTACAACAGCGAAGAAATGGAGTTCCGCGTCAGCGAAGTGCGGCTCTTAGAAAGCGTTGGAGCAGAAAAAACAAATTCAGTTACCCTAAAAATCCCGATAGACCGTCTTTCAGCCGACTTGATAGAACAAATAGATGCCCTTTGCAAACTGCACAAAGGGAAGCACGACCTAAAAATGGAATTGATGGATTATCAAAACAAAGAAAGGTTTTGTTTTACCGCCCTGGCGAGAAAAGTACAGGTGGATAATGATTTTTTGGCAGCAGTGGAAAAATTAGGGGTAGAGTATGGGGTAAATTAAGGATTTTTTGAGAAAAATCAGCAGAAATGCAACAGGAAGATTCGGGAATGCCTTACTTTTGCTAATAAAAAAATATACCGCAAATAGTAGCATTGCTTAAATTGGGAAAATTGTTATGGCCAGAGATAAATTTCATGAGGAAGTCAAGGCTGCTCTTCAAGCCGATGGGTGGAATATTACCGATGATCCACTCACATTCAAGATTGGCAAAGTTCAAATCCAAATAGACCTTGGAGCGGAGCAATTGATTGCTGCCGAACGAGGTTTGGATAAAATAAAGCAATATGAAGCAGCGATCCTTGGCATCTTAGTAGAGTATGCCAAAATCAAGTATGCTAATGTTACGGGCGGTAACAAACTGATTGCTGACAGAGAAAACTTACGCTATCAAGTGGTTACTGTCGGTTGGGAAGGCGATCGTTATGTACACGATTGCCCCTTACATTTTGGCATTATAGGCGGAAAAATATGGGTACAACAAAACATGACAGAATGGGAAGTGGGACAAATGCTTGAGCAATATGGTATCCCCAAATCCGATATTGTCGCAGGTTTTTTGCCGCCCGAACTTCGTGAGTACTCTGGTTATGCAACAGCTTAGCGGACTGTGGACTATTAACTGTGGATTACTTAATACGTGGTGGTTCCAAAAACATGTTACGCACTCACACCATTTTGATATAGATAGTGCGCTAATCTGTATAATACAAAATATTTATTGGTTTTTTAGCAAAAAAATGTGTTTTATAAAATTATATTTTTAAATAAATTCAATATTCTGCAAAAAATATTTTTTGACTACACTTTTAATTATTGTACCTTTGCGGCGTTTTTCGTACTAATGATCTTATAGATTATGGTCAATACCTTAAAACGGGTACACTCCTTTTACGGGAGTGCCACGCAAAGAATTTAATTATTCAACAAATTATATGGCACGCACCGATCTCGTCATGCCCAAAATGGGTGAAAGCATTATGGAAGCCACCATTCTTCGATGGCTCAAAAAACCCGGCGATACCGTCGAATTAGACGAAGCGGTGCTGGAAATTGCCACCGATAAAGTAGATAGTGAAGTGCCTTCGCCGGTGGCGGGTACGCTGGTGGAAATCTTTTTTAAAGAAAATGACGTAGTGGCCATCAATAAAGCCATTGCCATCATTGAAACGGATGCAGCCACCGCCGCAATACCCTCACCCGCTGTGCCGGCAGCCGATACCACAGACAATAACCGTCCTGCTGTTACCGGATCAATGCCGACCGCCGTGCCTTACCTGCCTGCTGAACCAGCGGTAGCGGCGGCGGGGTCAACAGACAGCCGCTTTTATTCCCCTTTAGTGCGCACCATCGCCAAAGAGGAAGGCATCAGCCGCGATGAATTAGATCGCTTGTCGGGTAGCGGGTCAGAAGGGCGCGTGACCAAAAAAGATATACTGAGTTATTTGGAAAGCCGCAAGCAGGGCGATTCCGCCCCCCAGCCGGCTCTTCAAAACCTCGAAACTTCGAAATCTTCAGGCAGCACAGGTTCGGTACCCACCCCTCCGGCGGCTCCGGCCATTGCCCGGCCAGCCATTTCCACCGACGGTAATGTGGAAATTATTGAAATGGATCGGATGCGTAAACTCATCGCCGACCACATGGTGATGAGCAAACAGGTAAGCCCCCATGTTACCTCTTTTGTGGAAGCTGATGTTACCAATTTGGTCAACTGGCGCAACCGCATAAAAGACGAATACAAGAAGAAATACGGAGAAAGTATCACTTTTACCCCCATTTTTGTAGAAGCCATCGCACGGGCCATCCGCGATTTTCCCCTGATAAACTCCTCCATAGATGGCACCCGGATAATCGTGCGCAAGAATATTAACATCGGTATGGCAGCGGCCTTGCCTTCGGGCAACCTGATCGTACCGGTCATCAAAAATGCTGACTACCTCAACTTAGCAGGCTTGACAAAAGTAGTGAATGATTTAGCCGGTCGGGCACGGGTGAATCAACTGAAACCCGATGAAATACAGGGTGGCACTTTTACGCTGACCAATGTGGGTACTTTTGGCAATGTGATGGGTACTCCGATCATCAATCAGCCACAGGTAGCCATCATGGCCGTAGGAGCCATTCGGAAAAAACCGGCTGTATTGGAAACGGAATACGGAGATGTGATTGCCGTGCGCCAAATGATGTTTCTCTCCCTTTCTTACGACCACCGCGTGGTGGATGGTATGTTGGGCGGTTCATTTTTGCGCCGTGTGGCCGATTACTTAGAGCAATTTGACGGTAATCGGGCAATTTAGACATCCGGCAACCTAACCCCTAACATCCATTTTAATCCATCAAAGTATTTTCCTGACAAACATTACGCAGGATTCCGCCTAAGGGACGAGTAAATAATAAGTTGATGATTTACTCGTTCCTAAACGGTAGCCAAACTCCGTATATTTGCGCCGCCAATTGGCGCTTATCATTTCATTTTATGAGCGACTCAATAAAACATGAATGTGGCATCGCAGTCATGCGGTTACGCAAACCCCTTGCTTTTTATCACCAAAAATACGGTTCTGCTTTTTACGGTATTCAAAAAATGCAGGGCCTGATGCAAAAAATGCGCAATCGCGGTCAGGACGGTGCAGGATTGGCGACCATCAAACTCGACCCGGAGCCTGGTACGCGCTATATCAGCCGAAAGCGCAGCTGCGAGCCGAACTATTTAGTTGACCTGTTTGACATGGTTTGGGGACGGCTGAATGCCATTACCCCCGAACAGCGCGACAACCCGGAGTGGCTCAAAGCAAATATGCCTTACATGGGTGAGGTGCTGATGGGGCATTTGCGCTATGGCACGCACGGAGACAACAGCATTGAACGGGTACACCCTTTCCACCGCCAAAACAACTGGATCACGCGTAACCTGCTCTTAGCCGGCAATTTTAACCTGACCAATGTAGATGAATTATTTCAGGAATTGGTGGCGTTGGGTCAATACCCAAAAGAACGAAGCGACACCGTGACCATTTTAGAAAAATTTGGCCATTTTCTCGACGACGAGGTGCAGCGCCTGCATACCTGGTTCAAACCCGACGGACATTCTAATCAGGAGATTAACCAACTCATTTTTGATAATTTAGATATTCAGCGCCTGCTGCGCCGGGCAGCCAAAAAATTTGACGGCGGCTACGTACTCGGCGGACTACTGGGGCACGGCGAAATCTTTTTCATGCGCGACCCCAATGGTATTCGCCCGGCTTATTGGTATGCGGATGATGAAATAGTGGTAGGTGCTTCCGAACGACCAGCCATTCAATCCGTTTTTAACGTGCGCTATACCAACGTTCAGGAACTCAAACCCGGTCATGCTTTAATTGTCAAACACAATGGCGTGACCGAAGAATTGCCTTTTACCGAACCCAAAGTACGCAAATCCTGCTCCTTTGAGCGCATTTATTTTAGCCGGGGCAATGACCGGGAAATATACGTCGAACGCAAAAAATTGGGCGAATTATTGGCCAAACCAGCATTAGATGCCTCTAATTTTGACTTAAAACATACCGTGTTTTCCTTTATTCCCAATACCGCTGAAGCGGCTTATTATGGATTGATGGAAGGGTTAGATAAAGCCGTTAATCAGTGGAAACAGGAGCAAATTTTGCAATTAGACAAGCCTAATCCGGAAAAATTAGCAGAAATTCTGGCGGTGCGGCCCCGTTTGGAAAAATTGGTACACAAAGATGAAAAACAACGCACCTTTATTGCCGATACCAAATCAAGAAATGATATGGTAGGATACATCTATGATGTTACTTATGGTTTGGTGCAGGATAATAAAGATACGCTGGTGCTTTTAGACGACTCTATTGTGCGGGGCACTACCCTGCGCGACAGTATTGTCAGCATTACTGCCCGGCTGAAACCCAAAAAAATCATTATTCTCAGTTCGGCTCCCCAAATTCGTTACCCCGATTGTTATGGGATAGATATGAGTAAAATGCGCGATTTTGTGGCGTTTCAGGCGTTATTAGACCTGTTGAAAACCACCGGCCGTACGCATTTATTGCAAGAAACCTATGAGCGTTGCCAACGCTCAGAAATGCTGCCCATAGAAGCCGTTGTCAACGAAGTAGCACCCTTATATGCTTTATTTGAATACACTGAAATTAGTAAAAAAATTGCAGAAATTGTCCGGCCCAAAGGAATAAAACCCGAACTGGAGGTTATTTTTCAAACCTTAGAGGGATTGCACACTGCTTGCCCTAAACATTCCGGGGATTGGTATTTTTCCGGCAAATACCCCACCCCTGGCGGCTATCGGGTAGTCAATCGAGCCTTTATGAATTTTGTGGAAAAGAAGGACGAAAGAGCGTATTAAATGGAGCAGCGCAAAAGAGATTGCTATTATAATAGTTTATCTGTTTTGTGGTATCACCTCAAGGAGAGGGTTAGGAGGCGAATTACGTAACATGGGCCGGCAAATTTGAGTTGTCAGTCACCCGGTGCATATACTTTTGACTTTTCAAAATTAAAGGTAAAGCGTTTTTTTCGGCCATAATTTCCTACCTTTGCGCGATGCAACCCATACGTTCATCGTTTACCATTCCCACACGCCATTGAATTACCTGACACTCGAAAATATTACTAAAAGCTACGGCGAAAAAACCCTTTTTCAGGGAATTACCCTTTACATAGACAAAGGACAGAAAATTGGTCTGATCGCTAAAAATGGTAGCGGAAAAACCACCCTGATGCGCGTGATCGCGGGGCGCGAAGGCAGCGAAGGTGAAAATGCTAAAATAGAACTTCGAAAAGATATCCGTATCGGCTGGCTCGAGCAGGAACCCGAATTTCATCCCGACTTAGATGTTTTGACCGCTGTTTTGGACGAAACGAACCCGCTGGTACGCACCATGCTGCGGTACGAGCACGCTTTGGCACACCCCGAAAATGCCACCGAACTCCAAGTAGCCATTGGTGCTATGGACGACCTCGAAGCCTGGTCATTCGACTCAAAAGTAAAAGAAATGCTCTACCGGTTTGGTATGGAAGACTTAGAGAAAAAGGTGCGTACCCTTTCCGGCGGGCAAAGAAAGCGGTTGGCATTGGTCAAAATCCTGTTGGATGAGCCGGATTTTCTGATCTTAGACGAACCGACGAACCACTTGGACGTGGAAATGATAGAATGGATAGAAGATTACCTCCAAAAACCGGGCCTGACGATCTTTATGGTGACCCACGACCGATACTTTTTGGAAAATGTGTGCGACAGCATTATGGAATTGGAAGGCGGTCAACTCAAGCGCTATTCCGGCAACTATTCCGACTATTTAGAGAAAAAAGCCCTGATGGAAGAGGTGCAAGCTACTACTTATGATCGGCAGAAAAAGCTATTAAAAAACGAATTGGACTGGGTGCGCCGCTCCCCGCAAGCCCGTACCACGAAAGCCAAAGCCCGGGTGGATGCCTATTTCGAGCGCAAAGACAACAATGATGCACTCAAAGTAAAAAAAGATGAAATGAGCCTGCAAATCAAAGAAAACCGAATGGGCAGCAAGATCGTAGAATGCCACAATGTCGGCAAAAGTTTTGACAACAAAAAGATCATTGACGGATTTACCTATAAATTCAAACGCAAAGAACGCGTGGGTATCGTGGGGCCAAACGGTGCCGGGAAATCCACTTTTTTGCAATTGTTGATCCAAAGCCTCGCGCCCGATACCGGTAAAGTGGTGGTGGGAGATACCATCATTTTCGGTTATTACCAACAAGATGGCATTCAATTGGATGCAGATAAACGCGTAATTGACGTGGTGCGCGATATTGCGGAGGTGATCCCCCTGGAAAAAGGCCGTGAACTCACCGCAGCGCAGCTACTGGAGCGATTCCTGTTCTCCCGACCCCAACAGCAGGTATATACCAGCCAATTATCCGGCGGTGAGCGCCGCAGACTCTACCTGCTCACGGTACTCATGCGCAACCCCAATTTCCTGATCCTCGACGAACCGACGAATGACTTGGATGTGATGACTTTGCAGGTACTGGAAGACTTTTTGGAAGACTTTCCCGGCTGCCTTATTGTGGTGACCCACGACCGGTATTTTATGGATCGTCTGGTAGAGCACCTGTTTGTTTTTGAAGGAAACGGCCACATACGCGATTTCTTAGGTACCCACGCCGAGTATCGCGCCATAAAACGCTCGGAAATGCAACAACAGCGCATTGACCTGAATGCTGCCACATCAAAACCAGCGGTTGCGGGTACTACGATAAAATCTACGCTGACGAATACCGAGCGCAATGAAATGAAACGCTTAGAAAAAGAAATGGCACAGTTGGAGTCCAGAAAAAAAGAGATTCTCCATCGGTTCAATGCCGATAGCCTCGGTGCGCAGGAAGCAGCAAAATTATCGGACGAACTCGGCAAGATTCAGGATGACCTGAATAGAAAAGAAATGCGTTGGTTAGAACTTTCAGAAAAGTAAAGTGGATGAAAACCAACACCCAAAATATTGCTACCATTGCATCACCATCCAATCTAATACTTAGGAACGGTGTCAGCATAAAGTACTAAATTTAGGTAGATTAGTTTTGCTCAAATAACGATCTTTTTGCTTTGTACTCATGCGATGACTCCCAGTCATCGCATGAGTACAAAGCAAAAAGATGGGCAATTTGAGTGAAAAGGAATCAGATAAGATGGATACTTTATTTTGACACCGTTCCTTAATATCATTTCTCCTCCATGGGCTTAAACATCGGAATTGTACAACAAACCTGCTCGGATAATAAGCAGGAAAACATCGAAAAGTCACTAAAAGGCATAGCAGAATGTGCCCAAAAAGGCGCACAACTCGTGGTATTACAGGAGTTGCATTGTGGAATATACTTCTGCCAGGCAGAGGAGGTTGGTAAGTTTGACATGGCAGCATCCATTCCGGGGCCGGATACCGAAATTTTTTCAAAAGCCGCCCGCGAGCACAGTGTCGTTTTAGTAACCTCCCTTTTTGAAAAACGCGCACCGGGCCTTTACCACAATACCGCAGTCGTTTTTGAAAAAGATGGTACTATTGCCGGTAAATACCGCAAAATGCACATCCCGGATGACCCTGCCTATTATGAAAAATTCTATTTTACGCCCGGCGACCTGGGGTTTCAACCCATTGCGACTTCGGTGGGTAAATTGGGTATACTCGTTTGCTGGGATCAATGGTATCCCGAAGCAGCCCGCCTAATGGCATTGGCCGGAGCGGAAATGTTGATTTACCCGACGGCTATTGGTTGGGCCAATACGGATACTTCAGAAGAACAACAACGCCAGTATGGAGCCTGGTTGACCGTGCAACGCGGTCATGCGGTAGCCAATGGGCTGCCAGTCATCACCGTCAATCGAACGGGTCATGAAAAAGACTGGACGGAGGTCACCGGAGGTATTCAATTCTGGGGGCAAAGTTTCGTCGCCGGGCCACAGGGAGAAATTTTGCACCTGTCGCCAGCTGACCGGGAAGAAAACGCGGTTATCTCCATTGATAAAAACCGAACAGAAGCTGTTCGGCGTTTGTGGCCGTTTCTCCGTGATCGCCGGATTGATTTTTATGGCGATTTGAATAAAAGGTATATTGACTAAAAGATTACGACGATGGATAATGCTTTAAGTAGTCAATAGTCAGCAGTCAACAGTCCACAGTCTCACAAACCCTTGATAATAAGGTAATTAATGAAATTTAAAACCACGATTATTGCTATTTACCTACTTATTAGTGCAAAGAGATAGTTATTTGAGCAAAAATTAACCTACCTAAGTTTAGTACTTTATGCTGACACCGTTCCTTATTATTGGAAATTTTCTTATGATCTGATTTATTATGCACATATAAAGGCGCATTTACCTGCCTTTCGACGGTAAAGGTAAAACAAAAGATGGCACCCGACAAACTTTTCGACCATTTTCTCTTGCTGACGACGCTCAAAACACACTTCCCACTCCGGGATCATGCACATTCGCCGCCGCTTTGATGCGCGAGGAGCGTTTTGTTTTCACCGAAGTGATTAGTAGTTTTACCCTCGGCTCGCGCTCCGGGTTGAGCGCTCTGCCACGCACATTGCTGCGGTGTTGGAGCAGTTGCTGGTCTATCAGGCTCACACACCCCCAAATGGCGCGGACGCATACCGCGGTCCGAAACCCGCAGCAGTACACGGGGCCGAATCTGATCTTTAAGGCTGGTGTATTGGGTGTTTAAAGGGGGTTCGACAGTATGTTGAGCAGACTTCACGTCGCACCAGCAAGCCGTTGATGGGCGGTTTATTCCTTCTGCTGATTTCCAATGATTTCACGAACTTTATCTTCCGATATTTTTAGTGATTTAGCAATCAATTCAATCGAAACTCCATTTTTGAAGAACCCTAAAACCGCTTCTTCCTGACCTTCCTCTTTGCCGTCTTTCTTGGCCTTATCTAATCTTGCCCGCTCATCTTCTTCCCGCATGAAAGCATACTCGTAAGCGTCTAATTCTTCTTGTGTCCAAGTTTGGACATTGGCTTCCTCGTATGCCGATTTCAACCCCTCATCATTGATATTATCAGGGATAACTTCAAGATTTTCAGCGTTTTTAATGAAATAGACCCATTTTTCAGTAAGCGTTTCCAATTCAGCCAATTCTTTGGTGAATTTTGGCAACTCGATGAACGTGAACTCCATATCTTTAACGGTTTGTTCTCCTGTCTCAACGTCCCGAATTTGGCTTCGGCTGATATAATTTTTATTTTCGGTATGCTCGAAGTCGAGGATACCGATAAAAATGACAGGGCGCAGTTTTCGGTAAAAATCAGCCCTTTTGATTTGGTCGGAATAACTTTTAGCGGAATAGAAAAGCACCCTTTTGGCAAAGCCATCAATATCACCTACTTGCATTTCGATGATATATGTCCGTCCCATTTGGTCGGTCGCTTTTACATCAATAATAGTTACTTTGCCTCCTTTTAGTTTGGGCAGTTGGTACGGGTTGAGGATTGTAACTTCCGTAATTCTTTGGCCTCCGTGAAAGTCCAAGACGGCATTCAGGAATGAAATGAGTGTTTCCTTACGGTTTTCGTTGCCGAAAATCTTTCGAAACGCAATATCGTTTTTTACATCAACAAATTTCATAGCTCAATTTTGTTGCAAAGTTATGCCTTTTCACGGGAAAAGAAGAGATATTGCGTTGTAGAATTCATTTTGTCCAAAAAGCCATCTCGGCGCTCACCTTATTCTTGCGCCGGAGCAGGGTGTAATAGAAACCCCACGACCACTTGATGGTACCGAAAGGGTGTTCCACAATCGCCTGCCGACGCTTGTATTTGTCACGGTGGTGGAGGATTCGTTGTGTCCTCTTCCCTTATAGACCGCCACCAGATTATAATAGCGTAATTGGTTGCGGCATAAGGGCAGAGGACATCTGATTGGTATACTATTTTTGTTTTATTGGCCATCTGTATTCGTGTTTTTGGCACAAATCTAAAACAACCCATGAAAACAATTTTAACTATGTAATCTGCACGCTACACCCCGTTCACTTTGCTCCGGATTTTTGCTATCTTTACTCCTGATAAGGGTGTTCAGTTTGCTCCGATTTGGGGTGTTCAGTTTCGTCGATTTCTGCATCCACATTCTCCAAGCGTTCTTTTAATTTTGGATAATTGAAAGCCCAAGTTTCCAGACCACCCTTAGTCACTTCATTTAATTTAATCAACATATTTTTATACCGCTCGCTACCCACTATTTTTGCGGCATAGGTATCAGCCTCTTTTTCAAGCTTTCGCTGTATTAATCCAATACTAAAAGGTAAACAAAGGCCAAAGAAGAAGCCGGAATGAAGCCCAACCCAAAGTCCGGTGTAAAAAGGCAGTGTTCTATACACCGGGATCATATAATTTAATAATACTAAATTAAAGGCCAAAAAAACCAAATTAGAAAAATATAATTTTAAAAGATGTTTTTTCAATATGCCCAATTTCATGGAAAACAAGACTTTCTATCGCTTCCTGAGATAGTTTTTCTGTGGTGGTGCGGCCAATCAATATGATTTTTGTAAACGGAAGTACTCCTGTTGCATGCGCATTAGTTATGTTTTTATCCATGATAAAAATTTTTATGCCTTTGGGCAACTGATCAGATAACTTAAAATTATATTGGCTTAAGTCTTTGCTTTTTATTAAATATGAAATTGGATGCAGGATATAAGAATAGGTCAAAGGAATTGAAGCCATAAACAATGACAGTCCCATTATTGCCCAATAAGGCAACCCATAATCTGTCAAGTTAAAAAGCATCAGACACAAAAAGAAAAGAAAAGAAATAATAGCGGCAGCAATTAAATCTTCCTGTATACTTACTGCTTCCCAAACTGTTTTTGAAAATCTGCTGAACACAAATATCGTAAATAGCGTAGTGTATTTTATTATCAGAATAATTGATCCCGCAGCAGCAGATTATGTTATTACATTGGCTAACTCCGCTCTCAATGTCGCTGCCGCTGGCGACGATAATTGATCCCGCAGCAGCAGATTATGTTATTACATTGGTTATATTTGCCATGTTTAAAAGGCTAAAATTTTTGTTTTTAGATAGATTTGTTGTGTCTGTCCAGGCGGTCTGCAAGTAATTGATAATCAGTATTTTGAAGCAGTTTTTGACCCATAAAAAAGTGTTTCTCTTTTTGCCTTTTTGAGAAAGAACCAATTTTCTACTCAATGGAATGGCTTACCCGACTGTGAAAAATTAGCAAAAGATGTTTTTATTATAAAAACTACCCCCTTTTCCAATAAAAGAGAACTTGTTTTTTTTGTTCAAAATAACGTTCAATCTATTGGCAAACAATTAGTTAAAGAGTATGTGAACAGACACTAATAAAGGAACTACGCTACATGAAACGAGCAATTTATTATTTACTCTTTCCTAAATTGCCCAGTCATATTTTAAGATAAAAAAACGCGGCACAAGGTATATTCCATCGCGAATATCCAGAAAGTCGGTGGTATTAACCTGTTCAAAAACAGCGTTATTGAGAAAATTGTGGGCAGAAAATTCTAATTGCCGCTGGGCATTTTTGGCTGTAAAAAGCCGCAAAGAAGCATCGCACACAACAATACGGCTGCTTCGTACTTCCCCGGCATGGTTGCTCATTTGATGGGCGGCCACCTCCATACGCCATTTTTTGACGGGTTGAATAACAATGCGACAGGTAGTGCGCCATCCCGTAGCCCTTGTATTGGGTTGCGATTGCCCCATTGACCGAACTTTGGCCGTCTGATGCGTCAGGGTACTGTTGACAAAGCAATTAATCCAGCCATCAAAAGCGGAACCATAGCCCACCCGGATGCTCCGGGTTTGAAAAAAGACATTTCGTTCCTGAGAACTGTTTAGGCGATTGATGCGCTCGAAACTACTGTATTGCAGAGCTATATTCACCCGGGACGATGCAGGGGAAATAAATTTGTCGGTATTGATATCAGCAGCACAGCGATAGGCATCTGCCGGGCGAAATGCCGTGCCAAAGTTGAACAGGGAATCAACTAAGAAGGCGCTGCCAAAGTCGTTGCTCATATTGGAAATGGTGAGAGCAGCATTGGCAAAAAACAATTTATCTGTGTTGCGATACGTGTACGATGCCCGTGCAAAATGTTTAGCGACCGGGCTTTGATCGTCCAATCCGCGCTGTGCAGAGCGATAATCAGTCCAAATAAAAGCATTGTGCAGCCATTCAGCGTTGGGCATTATGGGCGTGTAGGCATATACCAATTTGATTTTGATCCAAGTAGTCAAGGTGCGAACTAAACCAATTTTTGGAAAAAATAACAAAAAAGGAGCGGGATTGTTTGCTATAATCTGATGTGCCGCAATCTGTCTTAATTCGGCACTGACGGTAGTTAGCCAATTTCCAAAGCCGCGATGCCATTTGCCCGTCACAAAAAAATAGGGCCGTTGAAATTTCAGGCGGTTAATATAATCTGACGGGGCCGTTTGATGCAAGTTTTCCAGATTCTGAAATGCTGCCCGCATATAAAGCCTTTGCTCCTGCCAGACGAACCCTATCGCTGCATTCCATTCGCCGCTACGGCCAACTGTAATACAACTCACAGACGCTTTGGCCTGTTGTTGGCGGCTGTCAACGGATTGAGACAGTCGGGTAAAAACGGAATCCCGCCTTTCAAACGGGAAATAGTGCCAGTCCGCCTGCAAGGTTTGGGGCCGTTCGAGACGAATATATTGTATTTCTGCTTCTATGACAGTGTTTTCACTCACTTTCCGCGTGGCTTCCACCGTATTAAGCCAGGTGTTAGGTCGGTCGGTCAACCGCTGTGGAATTACTTCGATTTGCGTTGCTTGTGTACGGATCAATGACACTTCAAAGGCGTTTTGTGCGGCGCGATATTGCGAAAAAAAATGCAACCGCGTGCGTAAGTCTTTGGGCAGATAAGTCGCCTCCAACTGTACACTTACCGGAGTAGTTTGGCGATAAATCTGCTGGTCTTCCCGTACATCAAAAGGCGTTACGCCGGGCAGGCGAAAACGGCTGGCCACATAAATGGTTTGCCGCAGGCTATTTCGGGACAACAATCCCTGTGTTTGTAACTTCTAGCTAGGGCTGAATGTTGTCAACTGGTTGAGTGTAATCAGGCCAATCCTGTCCGGGCGGGTGATGGCCTCCGGCAATCCAATGCTCTGCGGTTCCGGCAAAGTTAATTGCGTTTTATTTGGCAATTCAGCCGTAACATTTTCAGCGGCTGATTCCAATCCTTCGCCACTCATAAAAAATTCAGCATCCCGCAGCGCATCAAACCCGGCGTTGTTCAAATTGCCAAAAAGAAAGGTTTTGCCGCGCTTGGTAAAAGAGAACAAGTTGCCGTGCAAATAATATTTATATCCCTTACCCCAGCCGCTGCCAGCCGTGAAATTGCCAGATAACACCCGCTTGACATCTTTCCGAAGCGTGAGGTTGAGTACTAAAGCATCTGAACTTTTTATACCTGCCAGCACGGGATTATCCTGATGACGGTCAATCGCTTGTACCGTTTCCAAATTGGCGGCCCGGATATTGCGGGAGGCCAGCGTATAATCTCGGCCAAACAGGTCGTCGCCTTCAATCAGTATTTTTTCTACGGATTTACCATTTACTTTTATGTCACCCTGTTCGTTTACTTCTACGCCTGGCAGTTTGCGCAGCAGGTCTTCCACACTGACTTCCGTGCTGTCTGAAAAAGAGGCCACCCGCCATTCCGTGGTGTCGCTGCGTTGTCGGATGGGGGTGGCCCGCTCGCGCACCACTACTTCGCGCAGGGCCGTCACCGCAGCATGCAGAATAATATTTTTTTGCAATTTTGGGGGAGCGCCAGCCGTGAATGCTATCTTTTCTTCCGCAGATTGATAGCCCAATAGGATTATTTTCAACACCACAGCATTGCTGTCAGGCGACAGCGACAACGCATAAAATCCCCGCTCATCGGTACGGGCGAAGGAGATGGCTTGTCTGGTAAATCCTGAAAACGCTATGACATTTGCAAACTCCAATGCCTGTCCCGATGAATCCCGAACGTACCCTTCGATGCTTCGTTGTGCATTGATGTTTAAAGTGTACAAACATAAAAGCAACAGTATCGGGTAAAATTTTCCAAGTACTTGCTTCATCTATGGTAATGCTGTAAAGATTAACGTTCATGTCGCTCAATCTCGCAATCGGGATGCGGCGGACGAATCGTCATGACCACTGTTCCTTCGTATTGGGCATTGGCCATTTTTTCGCGCTTGCGGATGGTCTCTAATTGATCTTTTGCAAAAGCGGCATACCCCGCATAACGTTTGTCGGCCTGTTGAGGCGGTACAATTTTTGCCCTCAACGCTGGCGAAAAACGGATTCCGCTAAAGGATACCTTGCCATCCTGACTTGCGGCTTCTAAAATCAGCCCCGGAAGCCCCCAAAGGCCATGCGGGCCAGTATTTGCGGGTATTTCTTCGGCAAACCATACCTCATACGTGCGGCCGCCAAAACGCCCGACAGCCTTTTGACAGAAATACCCTTTGATACTCCGGGTATCTTTGGAAAAAATAGTCCATTGTATAGTAGGTAGGGTATCTTCAATAAGACATTTTATGCCGCTGGACTATGCGCATCTTTTGTAAATGGTTTGTTTCTGTTTCAAGTCTTTATATACGGCAAATCCTTCGGCTGCGAATCATACCGATAATCATCCCGTTCTCTATCATACTATCTTTTTGAGGCAGCGCTTCACAGCGGAAAAGTGACCGATAGGCATCAAAATAGAGTGTTGTGCGGCCGCTTGGGGAAGAACCGATTAATCTGGTTTGCAATTGATAGGTGGCTTCTCCTGCAACCTGACTTTGAGCGAAAAAAGGCACTGTGCCTATCCCCAAGATCAAAAAAAACAGGTGGATTTTGATAAATCTTATATTGGGCATAAGATGAAATGATAGGAGCGTAAAGAAAAAATAAAAAGTCGGCGGTAACAATTGTATTACTGCCGACTATGATGACTAAGAACTAATCACATAACTTAACTTAAATATTAATACAACCATCCATAAAAGCTTTTCTGGCAGCGGCACAATTAGCGGCTGTGGCTGAACAGGTACCGTCAGTTGTTATATAAGTACATTGTTCTCCTGCAAAAAAAGGTACGATCTCTGTCTGACCCGACATTTAATGACAACGACATACTAACATTCAATTGCAATGGCGCATTTCCAACTACCTGAGCTTGATCTGCTGGTTGCACATTATTGGCAAATAAAAACAATCCACCTGTCATTACTACAAGTGTCAAAAACATTTTTTTTATAATTTAAAACGATTTAAAGTTTAGAATATTGCGATAAATTCCTACTAATAATGCAGGTGTCTAACGCATTGTGATGTCAAATTTTGTTTATTTTCGACAAATAATCCACTGATTTTTTAGTCAGGTATAGCAGCATCACCCGTTTAATCAGACTTGGCCAAATCTAATCAAAATATATTGAATGCACAGATCAAATATTTGTTATAGGACGGTAAAAGAATAACTTATCAAAATTCGTCGGCAAATCATGCCTAATTATTATAGGTTATTTTTTGGCTATCCCTACACAATAATAATCACTCTTTTTTTCGCCCACAAAGGTTTCGGAAAAAAGCATTACCCGCAAAATTTTTATTCAATTAAAATGCAATTGCACAGCATATATTTTGCAATTGCTGCAATTGCCCGGCTTTGCAAAAAAAATATAAAATATTGCATCATCTTTCCTGAAAAATCTCTAACTTTGCAGGCTTGTAATCTTAAAACTTTCAACTAAAACACCACGACCCGCTCATGAAAGGTTATTATGGAGACGGCATTCGCCATTATCGTGAATTAAAAGACAAAATGAAGCAGGAAACACTCTCAAACGCATTAAAAATGTCAAGACAAAATTTGAGCGAAATGGAGCAAAACAGGCGAAAGGTCTCAGACCAGGTCTTGCAACAGATGGCTAAAGCATTGGACACCACACCCGAAAAAATCATCGAACACGGGAAAGGCGGGTTGGTGATCAATAGCGAAGACCACCCAATAGAACAACACAACCATTGTACGGTACAAATCCCGGTATCTTTGTTGGAAGCGCTGCAAACTGCGCTCAAAACAAATCAGGAAGACTTACAAATCGCTAATGCGTACATCGTAGAGATGACACTACGCCTGGCTAAGTATGAGCAATAAATAATCCGACAACACTCCAAAATCCGAAAGGAGTATTGCTCCTGACTGCGCAAAATTTCAATAAAAAAAAGGCCGTACAGAAAGATTTACTTTCTGTACGGCCTTAAAAATGTGGGGAGGAAACCAGTCTTACCCCCCAGCAGACTGGTCCCTCTACCACTGGCTCAGGGCCGCATTTGGCCCTAAATTTTTACAACAAAACTTCTTGTTCAATAACAATTAACAAACAAGTATTGTGCCAAATTTTTAGATAAAATCAATATTCCGCTTTAATCCTGGGTATTTTGTGCGTTTCACGGCAGATTTTTTGAAAATTTGCCCAAATGTCTCTTCTGTGAGTTCTACCCATTCTTTGCGGGACATCTTTAACAGCGCCGGGTGTGGTTCAAAGGCGGGTTCCTCGTGACGTTTGGAAAAACGATTCCACGGGCATACCTCCTGGCACACGTCACACCCAAAAACCCAGCCCTCCATCCGATCTTTAAATTCCTCCGGAATGGCCTCCCGCAGCTCAATGGTCAGATAAGAAATACATTTGGATGCATCTACAAAATAGCCTTGTGGCGAGATGGCTTGTGTGGGGCAGGCATCAATGCAGCGGCGGCAGGTACCGCAATAATCTTTTATGGGATCATCGTAGAGCAGCGGCAAATCACAGATGATTTCGGCCAAAAAGAAGTAAGAGCCTTGTTTTGGATGGATAGTGAGGGTATTTCGGCCATTCCACCCCAACCCGGCCCGGTGTGCCCACTCGCGCTCCATGATCGGGGCGCTGTCTACAAAACAACGGCCATTGATGTCGCCAATCTCCTCCTGCATGTATTGCAGCAATGCTTTAAGTCGGGTTTTCACTACCTGATGATAATCTTCACCGTAGGCATATCGGCTGATGCGCAGTGTGTCGGGGTCGTCCGGCAGTTGATCGGTTGCGTAGTTAAAGGCAAGACAAATAACCGTTTTAGCGCCCGGCACCAACAGCGTGGGGTCAATGCGCAGGTCGAAATGGTTTTCCATGTACGACATTTTCCCGTGTGCGCCCTGATTCAGCCAGATTTCCAGCCTCCGGGCCTCCGCTTCTAAGCGTTCGGCGCGGGCGAAACCGGTGAAGTCAAACCCCAAACGGGCCGCTTCCTCGCGGATTAAAGTAGTATGTCGGGCTATTGGTGTGATAAGTGGTCAATGATAAAGGATGAGTAAGCGGATGCAATAGTTTCCAAGCGGTAAGGCATCAAACGCGCTGCAATATCTTTGGCGTTCATTGCGGGAGGGCAATTTTCTAACCAATGCATCCATTTTTTGAAATCTTCCGGGGCAATGGCCCCATTTTCAACTTTCAGGTGCAACACTTCCGGCCCTTCCCCTAAAAAATCAGCAAACGGGTCGCTTTTTGTGTAGGAAATATTGATGACGGGTTTTGCCGCCGCCAAATATTCCACTACTTTACTGGGCAATTGAAAATTTGTCTGATTGCCGATATTGAGCAAAATATCCATTTGCTGCATGGCGGCTTGCACTGCTTGCCGGGGGCGCAATCCATGCAAATTTATTAACGGAAATTTAATCAGCGGGTCATAAAATTCGGGGAATATTTCGCCATAAAAATGAATTTCAATAAAATCTTTCAAAGATGGCTGAGCCGACAACGTTGCTTCCAGCAATTTCAGAAAAACATCGGGGGTGCGTACTGGTGCATACAGGGCCCCAAAATATCCTATTTTGATTTTTTTTCGATGATGGCTGGTTGTAAGGCTTAAATTTTCAGGCAGCGCAGATCCGAAATCAGGAACCGGATGTAACAGCGGCGGAATCACGTGCATTTTTTGTACCGCCGCCGCTCCAAAATAATGTTGATATTGGTGCCGGGTGTTTTCAGTGGTCACCACCGTGACATCCGCCGTTTCAAGTGTTGACTGTTCCAATTTTTTATTCAGCCGACCGTACAACCACTGGTTGTTGAGTGGAAAACCGGCAAATGAAAACGGATCGCCAATATCCGCTATCCAAAACAATTCGGGTACCCTGCGTTGGAGCCATTTTCCGAGTAATTGACCGGTAAAAGGCAGCGATACCGTAATGAATGCGTCAAATTTATGTTGATTACCCAGGTAGGCTATTTTTTTTCGGGCCGGAAAATACCACAAACAGGCATCATCGGGGAAATAGCTGTTTTTCCAAATAACCCGATAAAACCACATCGCAAACTGGTAAAACGGTGAAGGTGCCTGTACTGGTAATCCCGCTCGTCCCCTTGCGTTGTCTTCTCCAAAAAAGTAGTAGAACCATTCTTTTAGGGCATCGAAACCCGTACGATGCAAGTGTACTCCGTTTCTGATGCCCTCCGCCGGTTCTCCCTTTCTTCGCGCCGTCACCACGTGTACACTATGTCCTTCTTTAGCCCAAAACTCCGCAATAGAAGTCCAGCGATGCGGACGAGGGTGAATAAACGGGTAGTACCAGGCAGTTACAATCAGTATGTGCAATTTTTGTTTCGGTAACACCCGGCAAAGTTACGAAGTTATCTTTATTTCCTTCAATTCAAAAGTCTCTTCTCCAATAATTGTCCGAATTCGGAGTCTTCCACTTTCTGTTACCCCCATAATTTGCCCTGCAAAAGTGCTTCCATCCGCTGTCCTTTGAAACCGGGTGTTTTCCCCCCTGCGATACAAATGAGATTCATACAAAGCCCTGAGTGCCGCACCGCCGCCCGCTTTTAATTGCAGGTAACGCTGCTCTAAGCGTATCCACGAGTATTCCATGACTTTTTCCAAATCAAAAGTTTGGCCGAATGCCATGGCCATGGAAACCGGGTTGGGGGCGAGGCTGCTAAACTGCATTTGATGTACATTTAACCCGATACCCACCACGGAGGATTGCAGCTGGTTGCCCGCCAGTGCGTTCTGAATCAGGATACCCGCGCATTTTCGGGTACCCAAATACACATCATTGGGCCATTTTAGGGTTACAGGTATGTGCATGGCCTGACCGCCCGCCTGATCTCTGAAAAAACAAAGCGTATCCCTGACCGCCAAAGCGACGGCCATGCTCAGGTAAAATTGAGCGGTGGCCGAGAGCCAAATGGGGTATAGGATCACGCTAAAAGTGAGGTTCAAACCGGCGGCGCTCTCCCAGTGGCTGCCAAATTGTCCACGTCCGGCTGACTGACTGACAGCCCGAATGACCATTCCTTCCACTGGTCTGTTTTTTGCTATATCCTTTATGCTTCCTGAATTTGGAATAGGAGCAGCTCCGGCTTCCCTTGCTTCGCCTTTTTCGCTATTAGGCTGAAAGTCGAGTATTTTAAGGGCATAATCGTTGGTTGACTGCAAATCGTCGAAACAACAGTAAACTTTTCCAATGAAAATTGTGTTACTCAAAAGACAAATGTAATGATAAAACAAATAAAGGTCTTACCTTTACGTTTTATTGATGATTTTGTTTTATTTATTAAACAAATAATTATTTTTTGAACTTGACAACCATGCCGCGGATAAAAGTCCGCAACCCATTTTCTGAAAAACTAAATCATGCCATTGTAGAGGGCATTCGCGATAAAAAAGGCAAAAATATAGTACAACTTGATTTGCGCAAATTAGGCGAGGCTCCGGCCGATTTCTTTATTATCTGCGAAGGAGACTCCAACACGCACGTAAAAGCAATTTCCGACAGCGTTTATAAAAAAGTAAAGGATGAATTAGCCTCTATGCCGACCCACACAGAAGGTTCGAGCAATGCTAAATGGATTTTGATGGATTATTTCAATACCATCGTCCATGTTTTTTATCCGGAAACCCGTGAATTTTATGAGTTGGAAAACTTATGGAGTGATGCAGACGTTACAGAATACGGAGAGGTATGAGTAGCCGGCAGTCAAATAAGTAGCCATGCGTTATTAATTATGCGTTATGCGTTCCACAACTGTTTGATTTTGTGATTTTTGCATAAATTTATAACCGCGTTTAGTTCACCACACCTGCTTAGTTGACGGTCCGAAAGTCAAAATACTTATTAAAATTTAAACCCGCGATGCTTTCCAATCACGGCTTCATTAAAAAAATTATCGCTTCGGCGATTCATCATCAATCCTTCGTGCTGGCGACGGGTCAATAACATGGAAGAAAAAGATAATAAAAAACAGCGGGAAGAGGAAACTCCTCGCCCCCCGCGCCGCGATGACGAGGGTGATGGCATGCCCCGTTTTAGCTTTATGTGGGTCTATATCCTCGTTGGTCTGGTACTGCTGGGGCTTCAAATGTCTAAAATGCTCAATACCGCTAAAAAAGTGGATTGGGCAAAATTTACCGAATGGGCACGTCAGGGAGAGATCAAACGCTTTATTGTCATCAATGACAAAGAAGCGTACATCTACATTGTCAAAGATTCGCTGGGCTTTGGAGAGCACAAAGACATAAAAGCCGAAACGAAAGAATTTGGTAATCGGCAGCCTCCCCATTATGTCATGAACATTGGCAAGCCGGAAGTGATGGAACCCCGGCTGTCCAAGCTGAACGAGTTGCTCACAAAAGAGAAAAAAAGTATTATTCAAGTGGAGTATGAAGAGCGCACTGACTGGTTTAACCTGATGTTGCCTTATCTGCTCATGTTGTTGCTCTTTTTAGCACTTTGGGTATTCATCGTCAGAAGAGTTGGAGGCGGTGCCGGCGGCCCGGGCGGCCAAATTTTTAACATCGGAAAATCAAAAGCCACTCTTTTTGACAGCAACTCCAAAGTCAATATCACTTTTGCTGATGTGGCGGGTTTGGATGAAGCCAAAGATGAAGTAATGGAAATTGTTGATTTCCTGAAAAATCCAAAAAAATACACCACCTTAGGCGGAAAAATCCCCAAAGGTGTACTGTTGGTAGGCCCTCCGGGCACAGGGAAAACACTGTTGGCCAAAGCCGTAGCGGGGGAAGCCAACGCGCCGTTTTTCTCTATTTCCGGCTCTGATTTTGTGGAGATGTTTGTTGGCGTGGGGGCTTCCCGTGTACGCGACCTCTTCCGTCAGGCCCGCGAAAAAGCGCCTTGCATCATTTTTATTGATGAAATTGATGCCATTGGCCGTGCTCGCGGACGTGGTGCTGTTCAGGGAGGCAATGATGAGCGCGAAAACACGCTCAATCAGTTGCTGGTAGAAATGGATGGATTTCCTACCGACAAAGGGGTTATCCTGATGGCGGCCACCAATCGCCCTGATATTCTCGACCAGGCGCTGATGCGTCCGGGGCGTTTCGACCGCCAGATAGGCATTGGTCGCCCCGACCTCAACGGACGTGCTCAAATTTTTGACGTACACTTGAAGACCATTAAAATTGCGCCCGAGGTACGCGCTCAGGAATTAGCGGAGATGACACCCGGTTTTGTTGGCGCTGACATTGCCAATGTCTGCAATGAAGCCGCCCTGATTGCGGCTCGCAAGGAAAAAACCGCCGTGGATATTGAAGATTTCAACTATGCCTTAGATAAAGTAATTGGAGGTTTAGAAAAGAAAAACAAGATTATCAGCCCGGAAGAAAAGCAAATTATTGCTTATCACGAAGCTGGTCACGCTATTTGTGGTTGGTTCCTCGAACACGCGCATCCTTTGGTGAAAGTAACCATCGTTCCGCGTGGTCTGGCAGCATTAGGATATGCCCAATACCTGCCAAAAGAGCAATATATTACCCGAAAAGAAAAGCTGTTGGATGATATTTGTATGACCCTCGGTGGCCGCGCTGCGGAGTCGGTTGTATTTGATAAAATCAGCACCGGAGCGCAAAGTGATTTGGATCATATTACCCGGCTTTCCTACGAAATGATCGTCAATTATGGCCTGAGTGAAAAAGTAGGAAACGTCTCCTACTATTCCATGCTCAATGAAAGTTACGTGCGTCCGTTTTCAGAGCAAACTGCGTACATCATAGACCAGGAGGTGAAAAACATGATTGAGGAGCAGTATGATCGCTGTAAGGCACTGTTACGCGATAAACGTCGCGAATTAGATGCACTGGCAAAAGCACTTTTAGAAAAAGAAGTGCTCCATCGCGCCGATCTGGAGAATATTATTGGTAAAAGGCCATTTGTGGATCCAACCCCGGGCGAAAGCGCATCTGTACCCGAAATTACGCCTTTGGCAGAAGAAGATGAAGATTGATATTCGTAGACATTATGTCAATTGAACCGTCCCTACAATGATTCGTTCAGGTATATTCATCGTCGGCATCTTGCTTTTTACTAATACTTTCACCCTTGCGCAGTCGCATAAGCCGCTGCGCAAGGGTGATTTTTTTTATGATAAAAAACAATTTGAACCCGCTGAAAAAGCCTATCGCGATGCAGCCGCACTGGATTCAAAAAAACCGGAAGGCTCCTACAATACGGGAAATGCCCTGTATCGTCAGGGCCGATATGACGATGCCGCGCAGCATTATCAGACTACCGCGTCCCATCCAAATGTAGCGCCCGGAATGCAGGCCGATGCCTTGTACAATATGGGTAACTGCTTATTGAAACAACAAAAATATAAAGATGCAGAAACGGCCTTTGAAAACAGCCTGCGTATCCGCCCCGGTGATGCTCAGGCCAAAGTAAACCTGCAATTTGCCAAGAAAAAACGAGAAGAACAGGAACAACAAGAACAACAACAACAGCAGCAGCAGCAGCAAAATAAGGATCAACAACAAAATCAGCAGGATCAACAGCAGAACAAACAACAGCAGCAAGAGCAACAAAACCAACAGCAACGACAGCAGGAGCAGCGGGAGCAGCAACAAAAACAGCAGCAGCAACTCTCCCGGGCAGAGGCGCGCCGCCTCTTAGAAACCGCTATTGGCCCGGAAGACCGAAAAACAGCCAAAAAATACAAGCAGCAACAACAGTCTGCTGCCCAAAAGCCGGGAGAAAAGGATTGGTGAGTAGTTATGAGTTATTAATTAATTCCACAACTGTTTGATTATGGGATGTTTGCATAAATTTATAACCGTGTTTATTGCAACACACCTGCTCAAGTAAGTCCAATGTCCGAATCAACAAATCAACATTTTTAATGAATCAGGTAGAAGAATTTAACGAATACCGCACCCGCATGAACGAGCGGATTTTGTCGCAGGACAATTTGGTGATCAAACGCTTTTGGAGCTTAGACAACCAAACCTATCAGGAGGGTGCCCTGCCCGTCAAGACCAAAGAATTGCTGGGATTGATCGCCTCCATGGTGCTGCGGTGCGATGATTGCATCAAGTACCACCTCGGCAAATGCCATGAACTCGGCACGACAAAGGAAGAAATCTTTGAAGTGTTTGCCGTCGCCAATTTAGTGGGTGGCTCCATCTGTGTGCCCCATACCCGCCGGGCGGTGGAATACTGGGAGGTGCTGGAGGGGGTTTGAGCCGGCAGCCAACAATCCGAGATCGAAATTATCCCGCCCAGCCTTCCCGATCTAAAGTTCGGTAATGAATGGCTTCCGATAGATCGCTGATGCGAATGTCTTTGCTGCCACCTAAATCTGCCGCAGTACGAGCCACCTTCAAAATGCGGTCGTAAGCGCGCGCGGAAAGTTGGAGGCGTTCCATAGCGGTTTTGAGCAGTGTAACCCCTTCGGTGGTGAGGGCGCATACTTCGCGGACCATCCTGCTGGGCATTTGCGCATTGCAATACACGTCTTTCAGGTCTTTAAAACGTTCGGCCTGAATATCACGGGCCGCCAGAACCCTTTCCCGAATAGCGGCGCTGTCCAATTTGGCTTTTTCCTGGCTGCTCAATTCGTCATAACTGACGGGATTGACCTCTACGTGCAAGTCAATACGATCCAATAATGGCCCGGAAATTTTTGAAAGATACCGCTTGACCACCCCCGGCCCACACACACATTCTTTGTCTGGATGGGTATAAAACCCACAGGGGCACGGGTTCATACTGGCCACTAACATGAAACTGGCCGGATAATCAACCGATACTTTAGCCCGGCTGATGGTCACTTTCCGCTCTTCCATGGGTTGCCGCATCACTTCTAATACGGCGCGTTTAAATTCCGGCAATTCATCCAGAAACAAAACACCATTGTGTGCAATACTGATTTCTCCCGGCATAGGATCAGAACCTCCTCCCACTAAGGCGACATCGCTGATGGTGTGGTGTGGTGCGCGAAAAGGGCGAACGGTCACCAAAGAAGCGTGATCGGGCAAAATGCCGGATACCGAATGTATTTTAGTGGTTTCTAACGCTTCTTGCAGGGTCAATGGCGGCAAAATGGTGGGCAGGCGGCGCGCCAGCATCGTTTTGCCGGCACCCGGCGGCCCAATCAGGATAACATTATGGCCGCCTGCCGCCGCCAGTTCTAAGGCCCGTTTTATGTTTTCCTGGCCTTTCACATCGCTAAAATCCACATCGTAATTGCTCAGGTTGGCCGCAAATTCCTCCCGGGCATTCACGTAAGTGGGTTTTATGTCCGTGTTGCCGGATAGTATACCAATTACTTCTTTCAGGTTGTCAGCCCCGTAAATATCAATATCATTGACGATGGCTGCTTCGCGGGCATTGGCTTTGGGCAGTATAAATCCCTTGTATTTTTCACGGCGGGCCAAAATCGCCAATGGCAGGGCGCCTTTAATGGGTCGGAGTCCGCCATCCAATGACAGCTCGCCCATGACAAAGTAGGCTGAAAGTTGGTCGGGGGGCAACACACCCTGCCCGGCCAACATACCCAAAGCGATGGGCAGGTCGAAGGCTGAACCTTCCTTGCGCAAATCGGCGGGTGCCAGATTGATGATGGTTTTCAGGCGCTCCAGTTTGTAGCCGGAATTTTTTACCGCTGCTTCTATCCGCGGCAGGCTTTCCCGAACGGCATTGTCGGGCAAACCAACAATGTATATGCCTAATTTATCGGTATTGCCCAAGGCTCCTCCGGTATTGGTTTCTACGGTGATGGTCCGGGCATCTACCCCGTGTACGGCGCCGGCATAAGTTTTAATGAGCATGGTTGAATGTCTGGTTATTTTTTGCAACATAACCACCAGATGGCGGATTTGGCAGGCACGCTGGAATGGCGGCATGGCAAAGGTAAGTATATCTATGGCTCCATTCAAAATTATTTTTTTACCTTTAATCTTTTAAATTTCAGGATTTATGAACTTCATTTGGAGTTTATTGCACATATTGTTTATTATTTATAAATTTTTAAATCTGAAAAAACGTCTTTTATATTTCCTTTTATGTCTGTCAGTATGCCACGTAAATGCTCAGCATCAATTTTGTATAGACAGTACTTTTGCTCAAAATGGTTTCCTTTTTACTCAAGCAACCTTGATGGAGGCTGATAATGATCACGTACTATTGTTGGCTGATTCCAACGCGACGTTGAAATTGCGCCGATTGCGGAATAATGGCGCATTAGATACCGGCTGGGGCAAAAATGGCCAGTTGGATATTGGGCCTGGTTTTACTTTCCAGGTAAATACGATCATACGTGATAATAAAAATCGGTGGGCATTGGCAGGCGTTCATAACAAAAATGCGACCGATCGCACCGGAGTGGTGTACAGAATATACGAGGATGGCAACTTAGATACCTCTTTTGGCAACAATGGATATGTATGGGGTGATGCCACCCAAGCCAACGGTTACAGTGGCATTACTGTGGCTAAAAATGGCGAATTGTTGCTTGTCGGCAGAAATGAGCAACAAAGTTTTGTGGTAAAATTATTTGAAAATGGCGCGATGGATACCCTTTTCGGGCAAAATAAACGCATTAGTTTTCCCAATAAAGCCAATGGTGATCCAACTTATATTGTTAGTGCACAACAGGTTTCTACAGACCGCATTTGGATTATTGGGTACTTGAACACCGAGTTTATGCCGGGTGTTTTGGTAAGCCAGTATTTCATATCTCTGTATTCGAGTGACGGGAAGTTATTGACCAACAGTAACAGCCCACTTTTCCCGCAGGCAATCAACTCCGTAGCAATGCAGGTTAATGGCGGCTTGTTGGCAGGTCTGGCTGGTTCGTGGCCAACAAATGGTGCGGTAATCCGGCTACAACCCAATGGCGTTAAGGATGCAACTTTTTCTTCTGACATTGCCCCTCTGCAGTTTGATGTAGATAAGCCCTACGGTTTCCCGACGGATATTACCCTTGAAAACAATGGTAATATATTGATTTCGGGCTTTGTGTTTGACGGTGTGCCATCGGCTGCGAAATTGGTTGTCAAACGCTTTTTGCCTTCAGGAAAAAAGGATATCTCTTTTGGTGACAGGGGCAGTATTTACCTAAAGATTCACGGAGACACGCTGCACTATTATTACAATACAAAGCACTTGGTACAGCCGGACGGGAAAATTTTAATTCAGGGCAGCATACAAAACGCGATAACAAATAAGAAAAAGCCATATTTAGTGCGAATTACCCCGGATAAAGTAGTGGCTGATCGGGAAATACCCGATGAGCCAGCGCTAACATATTGGCCCAATCCGGCTATGTCCGGCCATACTATTTATTGGGACCATGATTTTGATGCAGGTAATACGCTCTGTCAGTTGCACAATGGGCAGGGTCAACTCATTCATACAAGCACCGTGGGACAATCCGGTGTGTTACTGCCGGATTGCCCCACGGGTTGGTACGTATTGTCGCTACACACAAAAAATGGGCTAAAATACACAAAAATAAATATTGTAAGGCCGTAGCCACTGCTACCCTTAGAATCGGTAGTTGACACCGCCGGAAACCAAGTAGGGTGAGCCGGCGTTGATTTCAAACCCGAGGCCGAAATTTTCGGTTATATAGCCGCGCAGACCAAACAGCGTGAGGGCAAATTGCGGCAGGACACCTGCACCGCGCAGGCCACCCAAACCAACTTGGCCTGGCAGGTCGTCTACGCCATCCCCCCGGAGATTACCCGTTACTTTCACGTTCCAAACAGACAGCCCTACCCGGAAGCCGGAGTACATATCCAACCGGCCGGAGTTGCCGTAGTGAAATAAAGGCCGGAAATTAATGGAGGTGCGCGAAAGGCTAAAACCTCCCGTACCGGTAATTTTGCCGCCGCTGTCAGTTGTCAAATCAAGGTCGTCATAAGAAACCTCCGCCCTGTTAAATCCAACTGAACCTCCAACACTGAACCATTTTTTGACGGCATAGTCGTAGGTCGCATTGAACGTTGGAGTACTGGAGAACGTTAATTTTGAATAAGTCCCATTGACATTGCCATCGTTACCATCTACGATGCCATTGGTACTATTTGCATTCAAAAAATTCAAAACGTTCAATCCGGCATGTACCGTAAAGGTGTGGCGGTGATCCATATTTTGAGCAATGGAAAAGGTGGTCAGGGCTGCACACAATGCAGCAGTAATAAAATACTTCATAATAAAAATTGGGTTGAAAATACTTGATTGTAGATTTCCAGAGTAATAAAAAAGGTAAGTGAATATTTTTAAGTTTGCTTAGGAATGGTATCAGCATAAAGTACTAAACTTAGGTAGATTATTTTTGCTCAAATAACTATCTTTTTGTGCTAATAGTGGGCTATTTAAACAAAAAGATGGGCAATTTCAGTGAAAAGGAATCAGATAAGATTGATACTTTATTTTGACACCGTTCCTTAGGTGCTGCAAAAGTGCAGGAATAAATGGGACTTTGTCAATACCTGATTGAATATTTAAAATAATATTAACTATATTTTTCCTTAAAACCTTAAAAACAAGCAATAATATCATAAGATCTGCTATTTTTTTAGTTTATTTGGTTACCATCATCAAAACAATTTCTTATTTCTTCGTTACAAAATACCATACCAATACGGCAGTTAGTACTAACATAATGAGGACAAGGGCCGCTATGCCGGTTTGAAGAAAACGAATACTGCGTCGGGCAGCAGGGTATTTTCTGTTTTTCTTAAGTTTATACTCTAATTTTTGCCAAACCTTTTCCGGGGGGCGCTCCTGGAGTTTGGATTCATTTTCCTTAAAAAATTCAAAAAGATCCATTACTTAAATATTAGACTTATTAGGCATTGATTTGCAAACTTTGACTATTGACCACTCTTTTTGGATGTGCCGTCAATATCCTTTCGCAATGAGCAGGTTTCTAAGTTTTTCTTTTGCCAAAATCAACTGTGATTTACTGGTATTGATGCTGATACCTAAGAGATCGGCAATTTCCTGATGTTTATATCCTTCTATAATATACAGGTTGAAAACCGTGCGATAACCATTCGGCAATTCATCCAAAAGTACCATAATTTCTCGTGCTGAAAGGTCTGCTTCTATCGAAAAACCATCGGGTTGGTCGAATTGTATGACTTCATCACCCGGAAATATCAATAATTGCGACTTGCGAAGCATCATCAAGGCTTCATTGACCACAATACGGCGCATCCACCCTTCAAAGCTACCCTGGCCGGAAAAAGAGGCTATTTGCGAAAATACTTTGAAAAAGCCACTGACCAATGCTTCTTCTGCATCCTCCCGGGCACGCAAATAGCGCCGGCACACCGAAAACAGGAGTGGTGAATACCGATCGTATAATTGCTTTTGCGCTGCCGGGTCCTGATTGCGCAATTGCTCAATGAGGGAAATGTCAGGAGTAATGAGATATGAAAGTTTTAGGGTGAAAGGGGTAAGTGTTTTATCTTGTTTATCTGGTCTTGTGCAGATACTGTGCTTGTGTCTGAAGTCTGAAGTCTAAAGTCTTGTGTCTGAAGTCTGAAGTCTGATGTCTGAAGTCTAAAGTCTTGTGTCTGAAGTCTAAAGTCTTGTGTCTGAAGTCTGAAGTCTGATGTCTTGTGTCTGAAGTCTAAAGTCTTGTGTCTGAAGTCTGAAGTCTTGTGTCTGAAGTCTGAAGTCTTGTATCTGAAGTCTGAAGTCTTGTGTCTGAAGTCTGAAGTCTTGTGTCTGAAGTCTGAAGTCTTGTGTCTGAAGTCTGATGTCTGAAGTCTAAAGTCTTGTGTCTGAAGTCTAAAGTCTTGTGTCTGAAGTCTAAAGTCTTGTGTCTGAAGTCTGAAGTCTTGTATCTGAAGTCTGAAGTCTTGTGTCTGAAGTCTGAAGTCTTGTGTCTTGTGTCTGAAGTCTTGTGTCTGAAGTCTGAAGTCTTGTGTCT
>Ga0209181_10001788_pt1 | contig 36492 bp, 30 predicted proteins | sample MAT05_FD_187208 | JGI IMG/M metagenome (GOLD analysis project Ga0209181, IMG submission 187208) | Freshwater microbial communities from Lake Fryxell liftoff mats and glacier meltwater in Antarctica - MAT-05 (SPAdes) (version 2) | ecosystem: Environmental > Aquatic > Freshwater > Ice > Liftoff... | reverse complement strand
GGCGAAGTCGGGATAGCCCGGGACCGGTACCATGCGGCCGCCGGCGAGCGTAATCATGTGCGGGTAGGCGACGAAGTACGGGTCGGGCGTGACGACCTCGTCGCCGGGGTTCACCGTCGCCATCAGCGCCAACAGCAGCCCGCCGCTGGTGCCGCTGGTGACGAGTACGTCGCGCTCCTGCCCGGGGAAGCGGGCCGCGGCGTCGGCGGCGAGGCGGTCGCGCAGCTCGGCCACACCCTGGGTGACGGTGTAGCCGTTGTGTCCGGCGTCGATGGCCGCCTTCGCGGCTTCCCGGATCGGCTCCGGGACCGGGAAGTGCGGCTGGCCGATGCTGAGGTTCACGGGGTCTTTGAGGGATTTGCCGAGCTCGAACACCTTGCGAATGCCCGACAGCTCGATCTGCCGCGTGCGGTCCGCCAGCCAGGACTCGGGAATCATGCGGAGGGCTCACGGTGCGCGAAAACCCGGGGACGGCTATCCCCGGGCTTGAAGCGTCAGAACGGCGGCTTGTCGGACGCCGAATCAATGTCGCCGATCCGGGCGACCACCCAGGCGAAGAACACGACCGCTGCGACGACCCCGGCGACGATCAGCCAGCCCATCGTCGGGTCACCGGTGCCCGCGGACGGGCCGCCGCCGGTGTAGGTGTAGCCCCCGCCCGGCGGGTCGGCGAACAGGCCAGTGATGAAGCGGGTCATGGGTTTCCCTCCGGGGAGGCCGGACCGCCCGGCCGCCGCCTTAGCAGACACCTCCGTTTAGGCTATTGTTCGCTCCCCACCGCCCGGTCTGTGTGAATTCCGCGCGGAATCCTCGGAAGTCGCGTGCCGGTCAGGGCTTCAGCACCGCATCGAACAACTTGTACGCGGTCTCGCGCATCTCGGCCGGGAAGTCGTGCTCACAGTCCGGGTGCTCGACCCGCAGTCGGTCCGTGTGGCCGTGCAGACGGAACACCGGCCGGGCCGCCGCGGCGATGCGGTCCACGCTGTCGGCGCGGAAGTTCGAGTCTCGTGTCGGGGCGACGATGAGGACGCACCGCGGCGCGATCGCCCCGATCATCTCGTGGAAGTCGAAGGGGATGTCGGCGAGGCGGCCCTTGTAGTCGGCGAGCTTCCGCATGTAGCGCGTCTGGCACCAGCCGCGTTCCGGCTCCCAGTTCTTCGCATCGCCGCGGTAGTAGTCCGAGTAGGAGTCGAGCCCGCAGCTGCTGACCACCGCGACGAGCCGGGCGTCGAAGACGGCGGTGTACACGGCGTTGTGCCCGCCGAGCGAATGCCCGATGGCGCCGAACCGCTTTCCCTCGACGAACGGCAGCGATTCGAGCAGGTCGAGGCCGCGTGAATTGTCCCAGACCGCTTTCATGGTGCCGCTCTCGAACCCGAGCGCCTTCAGGTCGGGCTGGTACTTCGCCAGGAGGGGGTAGCTCGGCGCGAGGACGACGTAGCCGCGCTCGGCCAACTCCGCGGCGTAGGCCCGGTTCGCCTTCCCGCCGAGGCCGACCACCACATCGTGCCCGATGTTGTTGTCCGTGGGGTGAAGGCAGAGTACCGCGGGCGCCTTCGCCTTGCCGTCGAGGACAGCCTTCGGGATGAGCAGCCACGCCGGCACCCGGCCACCCGGCGAAGCGTTGTAGGTGACGAGCCGGCGGACGTAGCTCCTCGCGTCCGTCTCCGATTCGACCTTCAGGTCGAGCGGCCCGCGCCGGTCCGCGGTGGGAAACTTCCCCATGACCGACTCCATACCGCGGACCACGTCGGCCCGTCGCTTCTCCCAGTCGGCGACGGTCTTCACCACGGCGGGCGAGCCGTCGGCGGCGCGGAACAGCAGCAGGTTCTCGCGCGGCAGTCGCGGCGCCGGATCGGAGGCGAACGCGAGCAGCAGCAGTGGCACGAAACGGATCACGTCGGCTCCTCCCGGACGAGGCGGCGGAACGGGTCACCGAGGGCGGTTTCGAGGTACGGCGTCACGCCCCAGAAGCGGCACAGCTCCCGGTACTCGGCGACGAACGCCGCGTCGCCGGGGGGCAACCCACGGGTGGCGCGGATCATCAGATTGCGGGCCGTGTGCTCGGGGCTGACGAACTCGACCACGTCCGTCCGGTAGCCCAGGATTCGCAGCGCGAGCGCCCGCAGCGCGTCGGTCAGGATGTCGGCCGTGCGCTGCTGCAGGATGCCGTGCCGCAGCACGGGCCGCAGCACCACGGCGGGGCCGTCCGGCTTCACCACGCTATTCAACGCCTGGTGGCAGCACGGCACGCTGAGGAGCAACCGGGCCTCGGAACGGACCGCCTGAGCGATAGCGTCGTCGGTGGCGGTGTCGCAGGCGTGGAGGGCGAGCACCACGTCGGCGGGGCCGTCCAACCGGCCGATGCGGGCGCAGGCGAACCCCGCCCCGTCGGCGCCGACCCGATCGGCAGCGGTCGCCGACTTCTGGACGACGTGCGGGTTGGCGTCCACGCCGGTGACGCGGGCGGGGATGCCGAGCACGTCGTTGAGGTAATGGTGCGCCGCGAGCGTGAGGTAACCCGACCCGGAGCCGCAGTCGAGAATCTCGACCGGCCGGCCGAGCCCGCGGAGGCCGGCGTCGTCGAGCTTGTGGTCGAGGTGCTTGAGGAACTCGTTCACCTGCGTGAACTTCGCCCGCATCGTCGGCCGGACGCGGCCGTCGGCGGTCATGATGCCGAGCGCTTCGAGGAGGTGGTCGGCCCGGCCCTCGGGGAGCGGCACGTCCTTCGTGCGGTTGTGCGCCGGGTCCGCGACCGCCGGCGTCGCGGACGAGTGGCCGACCAGCACCTTCCCCTTCTTCGAGACGCGGATGTCCGTCCCGCCGGCGTCCGTGTCGAGGTGGACGGCCGAGAAGCCGACCGCAAGCACTTCCTCAAGGCGGATCGTGGTGTCGGCCGGCTCGGCGTTGTGGGTGCGGCTCTGGCGGGCGTCGTAGTACGCGAACTGGAGGAAGTGGCCGCCACGAAGTTCGATCGGGCGGACGACGACGCGCACCCAGCCGGCGGGGTTGGCCCCGCGCGGCACGCCGGCGAACGTGGCCCGGCGGAATCCGGGGCCGAGTACGGCGTCGGCGATGAGCGCCCGCGGGTCGGTCATCCGGTCATGCTATCAGACGCGGCCGAACTGCTTGTCGAGTTCGTGCCGCGTGAATCGGAGCGAGGTCGGCCGGCCGTGCGGGCAGTGGTGGCTGTCCTCGGCCAGCTCGCGGAGGTGGAGCAGGTACGTGATCTCCTCCGGCGTCAGCCGGTCGCCGGCCTTCACCGCCGCCTTGCAGGCCATCGTCGCGGTCAGGTCGTGGAGCAGCGCGTCCCGCGTCGGCGGCCGCTCCTTCGTCAGCAGGTAGTCGACGACGCCCTGAAAGATCTCGTGAGGCGGGCGGCGGGCGAGTAGCGTCGGGTAGCTGGACAACAGCACCGTGTTGCCGCCGAAGTCGGACACGTCGAGGCCGAGTTCGCGGAGGGCGTCGGCCGCTTCGAGGACGAGCGCCGCCTGTTCGGCCGGCAGGTCGATCGGCTCCGGGATGAGGAGCCGTTGCACTTCGAGCTTCCCGTCGCGGATGCGGCGGCGGAACTGCTCGAACAGGATGCGCTCGTGCAGCGCGTGCTGGTCGATCACCAGCATCCCGTCGGGCGTTTCGAGGACGAGGTACGAGTCGTGAACCTGCAGCGCCGTGCCCGGCGCGGGCAGCGGGAACGGCGGAATCTCCGGGCGAGCCGAGGGACGTAAGTCCCCGGGTGAAGGCTCCAGCGTCGGGCCGCGGTCCGCGACGAGCCCGGCGAACGGGTCGGCCCCGCGCGCCTCCGGCGGTGCGACCGGTTCCGCCCGCCACGCCGCCGGCGGCAGTTCCCACGGCGCGACGGTTCGATCCGCAAGGTGCTGCCGTGGCGAGAACAGCCCGGGGGCGTCGGATTCGCTCACCCGCGGGCTGACGCCCTCCGGCTCGCCCGGTGGCGCCGCCAGGTACGGAACCAGATTCTCCCGCAGCAGCCGGGCCTTCACCGTAGCGCGGACCAGCGAGTAGATAAGCGAGTTCTCCTGGAACCGCACCTCGGCCTTCGTCGGATGGACGTTCACGTCCAGGCTGTCCGGCGGCACGGTCAGGAACAGGAACCCGACCGCGTACCGGCCCGTCATCAGCAGCCCGCGGTAGCTCTCCTGAAGGGCGTGGGCCAGGCTGCGATCGCGGAACCAGCGGCCGTTCACGAACAGGTATTGCAGCCGGGCGTTGCCGCGGTCGCACTTCGGGTCGGCGATGAAGCCGACGAGCCGCTGCCGACCGGGGCCGCTGTCGAGTTCGTACAGCACCTCGCGGACCTCTCCGCCGAAGAACAGGCCGATGCGGTCCGCGAGCCCGGCCGACGCCGGCACCTCGTAGACGAGCTTGCCGTTGTGCCGCAGCACGATGTGGAGGCCGGGGTTGCCGAGCGCCAGGCGGGTGACCGTCTCGCAGACGTGGCCGAGCTCGGTGGCGATGCTCTTGAGGAACTTCTTGCGGACCGGCACGTTGTAGAACAAGTGCCGCACCTCGATCCGCGTGCCCGGTGAGCCGTTCCACGGTCGCGGCGCAGAAAGGACGCCGTCGTCGCAGCGCACCTCGCACCCGCTGGCGAGCGCCGGCGGCCGCGACTGGAGCGTGACCTTGCCGACGCCGGCGATGGACGACAGCGCCTCGCCGCGGAAGCCCATGGTGCCGATGGCGAACAGGTCGTCGGCGCTCGTCAGTTTGCTTGTGGCGTGCTGGGCGAAGGCGAGAGCGAGGTCGTCGGGGTCGATGCCGCAGCCGTCGTCGGCGACGCGGATGAGTTCGGTGCCGCCGGCGTCGAGGTCGATGTCGATGCGGGTGGCGCCGGCGTCGATGGAGTTCTCGACGAGCTCCTTGACGACCGACGACGGCCGCTCGATGACCTCGCCGGCGGCGATCTTGGTGACGACGTGCGACGGCAGTTGCAGGATGCGGGCCATGCGTCTGTTATCGGCCGGCGGCCGGGGGCGGCGGAAGCTCAGTTGCCGGCGAGTCGGCGCTCGATCTCGGCGAGTCGGGATTCGACCGCGGCGAGCCGGGTCTCGGCGGCCGCGCGTGCCGCACGCTCCCGACCCAGCTCCGCCTCGGCGGGCAACAGAAGGTCCGCGCCCGAAACCTCATCCCGCAGAACCAACCGAGTTTCGTCGGCCTCCAGCGTTATCCCAAGTTCGGTACTGGTCAAGCGTCCGAGCGTCGGCCGAATCGGCTTCAGCGTCCCGCGGACCAGACGGTAACCGACGAGCGGCGGGTCCAGGTAGTCGCAAGTCGGGTCGAAGTAGAACAGCTCGCGGACCTTCCACACGTCCCGGTACAAGCGGAATTTCTTGCCCGTGTCCTCGCCCTTCGTCTTCCGCGACGTGATCTCGAACACGACGGCCGGGAATGTCCCTTCCTCCCAGGTCTGGAACGTCCGCCGGCGCCCGGTTGGAACGCCGAACGCGACGAAGCAGTCCGGGGCGAGGCACTTCTTCGGGTTCCCCTCGACATAGTAGACGAGCAGGTTGCCACTCACGTACACGTCGTCGCGGTCGGCGTAGCGAGCCTGGAGCCGCCCGATCAGGTCGATCATCTCGTCGCGGTGGATGTCGGTTTCCGCCATCGGCTTCCCGTCCGATTCCGGGTACGTGATCCGTTCCGCCGGCCCCCGCCCGATCAGCTTGCCCATGTCCGCCTCCGGTCAGTCCGCGGCGCCGTCGCTGGTCCCATCATTCTTCCACTTCTGGAGGTTGCGGTACAGCGTCCGCTCGCCGATCCCGAGCAGCCGGGCCGCCTCCTCGCGGTTCCCCGCCGTCAGCTCCAGCGCCTTCTCCATGTAGTACCGCTCCACCTCCGCCAGCGGGCGGCCGATCAGTAGGTCGGCGCCGGACGCCGCCGCCCCGGCGTCCGGCGCCGGCTTCAGGCCGGAGTCCTCGGGCAGGTCGTCGAGCGTCAGCTCGCCGTCGAGGTCGAGGACGAGCATCGAGTCGAGCAGGTTCCGCAACTCGCGGACGTTCCCCGGCCAGTCGTGCGCCTCCAGCGCCTTCCACACCGCCGCCCCCACCTTCGGCACCGGCTTGCCGTGGCGCTTCGCCAAATCCTTCAGGAAGTGCGACGCCAGCTGCGGCACGTCCTCGCGCCGCTCGCGGAGGGCCGGGAGCTTGACGACACCCACCTTCAGCCGGTGGTACAGGTCGAGGCGGAACTTGCCGTCCTTGATCGCCGCCTCCAGGTCGCGGTTCGTCGCGGCCAGGATGCGCACGTCCACGCGGATCGAGTCGTTCGCCCCGATCCGCGTCACCTCGCCGTTCTCCAGCACCCGCAGCAGCTTCGCCTGGAGCGGCGGCGGCATGTCGCCGACTTCGTCGAGGAACAGGGTGCCGCCGTTGGCGTGCTCGAACCGCCCGGCCCGGCGGCCCTTCGCCCCGGTGAAGGCGCCGTCCTCGTGGCCGAACATGTCGTCGTCGAGGAGGTTCTCGTTGAGCGCGGCGCAGTTCATCGCCACGAACGGCCGTCCCTTCCGCGGGCTGTTCGTGTGCAGCGCCCGCGCCGCGAGCTCCTTCCCGGTTCCGTTCTCGCCGAGGATCAACACCGACGCGGTCGTCGGGGCGTAAGCCTTCAGCAGTTGCAACACGCGGTGCATCCGCTGGCTGTTCCCGACCACGCCCTCGAACCCGAACTTCTCGTCGAGTTGCCGGCGCAGGTCGCGGACGGTGCGGACCTTCTCGGCCGACTTGTCCACCACCGCGCGGAGCTCCGCGAGGTCGACCGGCTTGTTGAGGTAGTGGTTCGCGCCGCGCTCGATCGCGGCCATGTTCGATTTCCAGTCGGCGAACCCGGTGATGACGAAGATGTCCGCCTCGGGCAGAACCCGTCGGGCTTTCTCGACGATGGCGAGGCCGTCGAGGTCGGCCATGCGCAGGTCGGTCAGCACCACGTCGAACGGGTCGGCGTCGAGCCTGGCGGACCCGGCCCGGCCGCTGGTGGCGACGGCGACGGCGTGGCCGCGGCGCTCCAGGCTCTCGGCGATCGTCTCGGCCAGGAGCTTGTCGTCGTCGATGACGAGAACCTGCAGCGACTCGGGCGCGGCGGACATCTCTTCCCCGGAGGTAGGCGTTGCTCGGGGGTTAGTGTACCGACATGAGAAGTCGCGCCAAAGCCCGGGGACGGCCGTCCCCGGGCTTTCAGCCGGCCGGCAGCGCCTTCGGCTCGCCGACGCCTTGGAAGGTACGAAGGAACGCCAGGAACTGGTCCAGCAGCGACCCCGCACCGGGCCGGCCCTCGATCGTGACCGTGGTGCGGCTCACCGTCACGCGGCCGGCGAACCCGGCCAGCCGCACCTCGGCCGCGTCCGACCCGCTGGCGATGTGAACCTTGACGCCCTCCGGCGGGGCGTCCTCGATGCGGTCCACGAACGCGGCGATGTCGACCGGCACGGCGAACTCGAACACGAGTCGGTCGAACCGGCCGCCGAATACGTCCGCGAATCTTTCGGACCGCACGAACGCCGGGTCCGCGACGCGGCTGATCTCGCGGCGCCAGACCACTTCGGTCGGGTCGTCCGGGTTCACCTCGACGGTGACCGTGTACTCGAAGTCCGGCGTGCGGAGGAAGCCGAGGCCGTCGCGCTCGGCGGAGGCGTCGAGGTCCTTGCGCTTGTACCCGAACGTCTCGCGGACGGCGTCGAACGTCTGGTCGAGGTCGGCCTTGATGTCCGGCTGGGCGACGCGGTTGACGTACTTCCGCGCCCAGTCGTTGGCCCGGTCCGGCAGGCTGTGCGACTTGCGGAACCCGGCCAGTTCCTTCACCTTCCCCGGGCTCTCCGACCGAAACACGACGCGCTTCATGCGGCCGGGGTCGAGGAGGTCGCCGCCGGGGCCGAGGAGCGCGGCCAGGTCGGCGACGGCGTTGCCGCCGTGCGCCTCGCCGAACAGCAGCGGCGTCTGCTCCTGCGGCGTCTCGTAGGCCCGGCGGAGGGTGCGCGGCACCGCGTCCAGGAGGAAGGCGTGGAGCCCCGCCGCGGAGAGGGTGCCGTCGCGACCGACGCCGCTGCGCGTTTTCCCGGTGAACGCTTCGAGCAAGTGCGAGCGCCAGATGCCGTGCCGGAGTGCGGCGGATTCGTAGGACCGCTCGCCCGGCGCCGCCGCGAGGAGGGCGACGCACGCCGGCGAGTCGTCGAACAGCTTCCGCAGTTCGTGCTCGTCCAGCCCGCCGGGAGCGAGCTCGCCCGTGACCGCGAGCGGGTCGAGGTCGAGGAGAAGGGTCACTTCCGGGCAGCGCGTCTTGTGCAGCGCCGCGACGAGGTCTGCGACGGGGATTGACGTTCCGGGCAGGTCGGCGGGGAGGGTGTCGGCGCAGGCGAGGTAGCCGCGGCTCTTGTGGCTGAAGGCGCGACCGACGACCAGCACCAGCAGCGACTCCGGTTTACCGATCAGCTTGCCGAGGCGGGCGAGGTGCGATTCGATGCCGGCCTTCGTGGTGCGGTGACCGGCGACGAGGACGCAGCGGTCGGCGTCGTACCCCGCGGCCGGGAGTGCGCGCAGGAGTTCGGCCGCGTCGGCCGCGGCGTAGGGGACCGGCGGCGCGGCCTCGAAGAACGTCTCCACGGCGATCAACAGGGCGGCACGGTCCTGCACGGGGGGCACCTCGTTGTTTGGGAGGGAGGATTGTAGCCGAGGGGTGACGGCCGGATCAAAGTGCGGAGTAACAGTTCCGTTGCCGCTTGCGGCTTCGCGCTGCCCAGCGCGAAGCCGCAAGCGGCAACACTTGTTACCGTCCCATGTGCAAGAGGTGTTCGCGGTGCCGCAGCTGCTGGAGCCGTGGCAGCCCGCCGCACAGCTCCAGGTACTCGGAGAAGCCCTTCACCCCGTGGACGTGGTCGTCGAGGAACTGCCGGAACGCGGCCGGGTCGCGCTCCACGTCGAGCCACAGCCGCAGGTGGTCCTCGTCGGAGAAGTACTCGCCGGGCATGTTCCCCGGGTAGCTACCGAACGGCACTTCACAGACCGCGTCCACGCACAGGAACGGGATCGTCGTCAGGTGCGGGTTCCGCCGCATCTCCTCGTGCGGCACCAGCCGCTCGCAGGTGATGATCACGCGCTTCGACGCCCGCGCCAGGTCGTTGTCCGCCACCGACGGGCCAATCATGCGGGCGTTGCCGTAGCGGTCGGCCTCGTGGACGTGGATCGCCGCCACGTCCGGGTACAGGGCCGGTACCGCCGCGACCGTCTCGCCGGTGAACGGGCAGGTCAGCAGCTTCGCGCCACTGTGGGCGAACGTGTCCGTCCCCAACATGCTCCGGGCCGGCAGGAACGGCACTCCCATCGCGGCCGCGGCGAACCGCAGCGCCAGGGTGTAGTTCGTCCACTCGACGCACCTCACCGCGCCGCCCTCGACCACGCGGCGGGCGTGCGGCGACAGACCGCGCGCCTCCAGGCCGAGGATGTACGCCACGTCCACGAGCGCGAGCGTTCGCCCGCGGCCGGTCAGGTTGCCCGCGCACAGGATTTGGAAGTCGTGGGTCGAGGTGTGGCCGGCGAAGCCGAGGTTCTGCCGGCCCCGGCGGAGGATTTCGTGGAGAACGGCCGTCGGGATGCGGTTGGTGCCGAACCCGCCGGCCGCGAAGTAGTCGCCGTCGTGGACGAACCGGCTCACGGCCTCCGCGACGGACATTACCTTGTCAGTCAGCCCGCGCGGCTTGTCGCGGAAGGCGGCTCGGGCGGCGTCGGAGGCGGTCATGGGGCGCGACCCGGGAGGGGGGTAGCGTCGTCCTACGCGGCCCGGCGATATTCGGCCTTCATGAACTCGTGCCAGTTCCCCTCGGCGTCGCGGAACCGCGACCGGAGCAGCCGCCGGCCGTCGGCCGTCAGCTCCCAGATGTCCTGGTAGAGCGCCGTGGCCTTCGGGTCGGTGAAGCTCGGCCCCTCGGCGTCGAGCGTCAGCACGTCGCCCTCGCGGACGCCCTCGTAGACCCAGTGGTGCGTCATGCACGACGCCACGAACGAGCCGACGTACTTCCCGCGGGCGGGGTCGTAGCCGAGGGTCATCCGGCTGGTCATCGGCGCGCCGTCCATCCCAGGCTGGACCCACTCCGAGATCGTCCACAGCCCGCCGAGCGAGACGGTCTTGTCGGTGCCGGTGGCGGTCATCGCGGGCTGGTCCGGTCCCATCGAGCACTCGGTGGTGAACGTCCAGTCGCCGACCATCCGGTTGAGCCACTCGTGTTCGGCCTGCGGGGCGGGCGGTTGCATGGGAACCTCAGGTCGAAGTGAACCCCGCGGCGGCGTGCCGCAGGTGTTCCGGTGTATACCAAGGTATCGGCCGGGGTCGGGAGGTGAGTTGCGGCTATTTCTTCCGCCGGTACTCCTTCACCAGCTGGCGGAAGCGCGGGTCCTTGCGGATCGACTCCAGGTCGCGGTCCTCCTCCATGTACCGGAAGTCGCGGTAGCCGAGCTCGACCGCCCGGCGGAGCGTGACGAGCGCCAGGTCCGGTTGCTTCAGCAGCGCGTACCGGCAGGCCAGGTTGTAGTGGGCGGTCGGGTCGTCCGGCCGGGCGGACACCAGCTTCTTGTCGATCGTCAGGCCGTCGTGGAGGCGGCCCTTCGTCGTCAGGTTGCTGGCCTGCGCCCGCAGCACCTCGTGGAAGTCCGGGTTGCCGGCGAGGATGCGGCCGAAGAAGTCGAGTTCGAAGTCGACCTGGTTGCGGTCGGCCAGGAACGAGAGTACGGAGCCGGACGGGAAACCCTCGCCGGACGGCGGGGTGGGGCGCTTACTCGGCGACGGCATGGCGGTCCCCTGTCGAGAGGTCGGACCGGGAGCGGACACGCGGGCGAACGGTGATCCCGCCGCCCCGCACGATTATAACCTCTCCGGGCGCCGGGGCAAACGGGTGAAGCCCGCCGACACCGCCCGCGGGTGGGGTTGTAGCGGAAACCCCCGACGTTCTCCCGCCGGCGCATCTTACCGCGGGGCCGCGGAATACCTGCCACTTCACGCAATCCGGCCCGTGGGTTGCGGCGTCGGACGGGGGCGGCAGCTCATCCCGGGCGGCGGGCGGCACCTCCCCAGGTTGCCAAACCCGAACAGCCGGTAACGCTTCCTCACCCGGTCGGGCCAACTCCTCTTGGCCCCGACCGGACGACCCCCAAGAATGGGGTTGACCGCGCACCCCGTTCGACCGCCCCGAGGCACCCCCGTGGCCCTCCCGCCGCAACCGGACACCCCGCCGCCCGCCACACCCGAGCCCACGGCCGTGGCGCCCGTCGCACTCCCACCTGCCGCGCCACCCACGCGCTCGCGCCGCGCGATGCTGCTGACCGGCGGGTTCGTCGGGCTCGTCGCCGGGCTGGCCGCCGGGTACGAGCACTTCCGCAAGCAGCCGGCCGAGTACGCCTCCACCGCCGTCGTATCCGGCCGCGACGCCGCGGCGGTGACCGCCCCGCCGGTGCTCGACCGCGCCGCCCGCCGGCTCGACGCCCTGGAACCGTTCGCGCCTCCGCTCCCCGCCACCACGTCCGGGCGCGTCGCGTACCTGACCGAGCACCTGTCGGTCGAAGCGCGCGACGGTACGTTCCGCGTGGTGTTCCGCGGTCCGAACCCGGCCGATACCGCGAAGTACCTGCAGGCGGTCACCGACGCCTACGTCGCCGAGGGGACGCCGCGGACGCCGCTGCCGCTGCCGCCCGCGCCCGGCGCGGCCCCCACCGCGCCGAGCCCGACGCCGGTGAACCCCGACGCCCGCGTTGCAGACGAGCGACAGAAACTCGAGCGCGAACTGGCCGCAGTGACGGCCGAGCCGCTTCCTGCGGTCGAGGCCCGGCTGACGCAGAACAAGGCCGCCCTGGCGACGACGCAGGGGAAGCTCCGCGACACCGACCGCGACCTCAAGGCGATCGACGCCGCCGGCACCGACCCGACCCGCCGGGTGGTGCTGATGAAGCAGTTCGGCGTGACGCCCGACGCCGAGCCGCCGGTGGTGCCGACCGCGGAGGAGAAGGAATACGCGACGCAGTTGGTGAGCTTCCAGCGGAGGAAGGCCGAGCTCGGCCGTCGGCTCGGGCCGGAGCACCGCGATATGGTGGCGCTCGACGAGCAGATTCGGTTCGTCCGCGACCTGCTGGCGAAGGCCGTCCCGCCGAAGCGGGCCGAGGACGCGCTCGCCCGCCACGCCAAGGTGCTGACCGACCGCTGGGCGAAGCTCAACACCGACGCTTCGGCACTGGCCGAGGCCGTGCGGCGCGACGAGGCCACGCTCGCCGCCGCCGCCCCGATCCGCGCCAAACTCGACCAGCTGGTTGGCCGGCCGCCGGCGCCGCAGCCGTTCCCAGTGCCGCCGCCGCAGCCTCCCGCACCCGGGATGGCCAACACGCCGCTGCCGACACCGGTCGCGGCCGGGCCGGATGTGATCAGCTCCCCTGCGGAGGGCGTAAGAGTGTCGCCACTGCTGGCGGCGTCACTCGTTCCCGGCGGGGCGATCGGGCTCGCGGGCGGTCTCGTGCTCGGCTTCCTGGCGTCGCTCCTGACTGGCGCCGTCGCCAACCGGCCGAAGCGGGAGCCGAAGCTGAAGGCCGCGCCGAAGCCGGTGGAGCAGTCCGGCACCGTCCGCCGCAGCGGCCTGACCCGCGTCGTGAAGTACGACGGTCCGCCGCTCGGCGTGCCGATCATCGGTCAGATTCCCGCGCTGCGGCTCGACCTGCCGGTGGAGAAGAAGTCGGTGGAGGGGTGGTCGCCGGCGCTGGTCAGCTACGCCCGGCCCAACGGCCCCGAGGCGGAAGCTTTTCGCGCCGCCCGCCGGGCACTCACCGACGCGCTCGGTTCCGTCGGCCACAAGGCGGTGGTGGTGACGAGCCCCGGCGACGGCGACGGCAAGACGACGACGGCCGCGAACCTGGCGCTGTCGCTGGCGCAGTCGGGGAAGCGGGTGCTGCTGATCGACTGCGACTACCGCGGCACGAAGCAGCAGGAGCTGTTCCGCCTCGGCCGCCTCGGCGACTCGCTGAAGTCGGTGCTGACGAGCGACGTGGACCTGCGGGTGGCCGTCCGCGGCTGCGAGGTGGCGAACCTGTTCCTCCTCCCCGCCGGCCGCGGCCCCGTGGACGGCGCCGACCTGCTGACCCGCGCCAAGTTCAAGGATTTGGTGGCCGAGCTGAAGGCGCAGTACGAGTACGTCGTGCTCGACGCCCCGCCGACGACCGCCGAGAAGGAGTTGAAGGCGCTGGCCGAGCAGGCCGACGGGATGCTGCTGGTGGTCCGAGGCGGCGCCGACGCCGCGAGTCGCGCGGCGACGGCGACGAGCGAGGTCGCGCGGGCGGGCAGCCGCGTGCTGGGGGCGGTGGTAACGGCGGCACCCGCGCGGCCGGCGGCGCCGCAGGGCGACCCGGCGAGCGCGACAGCGGTGTAAGCTTCCCGTAGGTCGGGCCGAGTCTTCGAGGCCCGACGGGGGGCACGGTGACGTAATGACGGAAGGCCGGGAGCGCGAACCCATGTGGGTTCGCGCTCCCGGCCCTCTTTCGTTGGTGATCTGGTACCCCGCGTCGGGCCTCGAAGACTCGGCCCGACCTACGAAGTTCGAGTAGCCTCGTATCGTCGTTCCAACTCCGCGCGGGCACGGATCAGTTCGCCGTCGGGTCCCCCGTCCCACGCCGCAATCGCAATCCACTGTTCGCTCTGGTCCGCTCGAATCCAACCCTCATCGTCATCGACAAGAACGACTTCGTTGGGGGCGGCATCGGCCACGAACGCCAAATCCTTGTGCTCGCCACTCCACGCCACGAATTCGAGTCGGTCGTAAAGGGCGGTCGGCATGTGACCACTTCTCAACAGGTCCGCGACGACCTCACGTGCGTCGGCTTCCTCGACGGTCGTATATATCGCCACCCGCTCGGACCGTTCGTCGCAGTACGCCAGGAAACTGTAAAGGCCGGGGCGCGGGCGTCCGCTGAGAGCGTCGTCGATCAGCGTACGCTCGAGGTCTAGCGCGAGAACGCGGATCGCCACCGGATTCGCCTCCGCTCAACTGTCGTAGTAAAGCGTGAACTCGTACGGGTGCGGCCGCACCCGCACCGCGGCGACCTCCTCCTCGCGCTTGTAGCGAACCCACGTCTCCACCACGTCCTCGGTGAACACGCCGCCTTGAAGCAGGAACTCGTGGTCGCGCTCCAGCGCCGTCAGCGCCTCGTCGAGCGTCGCCGGCATCCGCGGCAGGTCCTTCAACTCCTCCGGCGGCATGTCGTAAATGTCCTTGTCCAGCGGCGGGCCGGGGTGCGTCTTGTTGCGGATGCCGTCCAGCATCGCCATCAGCATCCCCGCGAACGCCAGGTACGGGTTCGCCGCCCCGTCCGGCACGCGGTACTCGAGCCGCTTCGACTTCGCCCGCGCCGAGTACACCGGGATGCGCACCGCCGCGGAACGGTTCCGCTGGCTGTACGCCAGGTTCACCGGCGCCTCGAACCCGGGCACGAGCCGCTTGTAGCTGTTCGTCGTCGGGTTGGTGATCGCGGCCAGCGCCGGGGCGTGCTTCAACAACCCGCCGAGGGCGTACATCGCGGCGTCGGAGAGGTTCGAGTAGTCACTGCCGGCGAACAGGTTGGTGCCGTTCTTCCACAGGCTGACGTGGACGTGCATGCCGCTGCCGTAGTCGTCGAACAGCGGCTTCGGCATGAACGTCGCCGTCTTGCCGTGCTTCCGCGCCACATTCTTCACCACGTACTTGTACTTCAGCACCGCGTCGGCCGCGCTCACCAGGTCGTCGAACCGCACGTTGATGGCCGACTGCCCGGCCGTGGCCTTCTGGTGGTGGTGGCTCTCGACCGTCAGGCCGCACCCCTCCATCGCCAGCATCATCTCGCTGCGCAGATCGTGGGTCGCGTCGGTCGGCGGGCACGGGAAGTAGCCCTGGCGGTACGGCACCTTGTAGCCGAGGTTCGGTTTCTCGCGGCGGCCGGTGTTCCACGCCGCTTCGGCGCTGTCGAGCGCGTAGAACGCCGAGTGCGAGGTCTGGTCGTAGCGCACGTCGTCGAACACGAAGAACTCGAGCGACGGGCCGACCATCGCGGCGTCGGCGGTGCCGGTGCTCTTCATGTAGTTCACCGCCTTGCGGGCGACGTTCCGCGGGTCCTTGCTGTAGTCCTCCTTCGTGAGCGGGTCCTGGATGTTGCACAGCATCGCCAGCGTGACATCCTTGGCGAACGGGTCGATGAACAGCGTGTCCGGCTGCGGCACCAGCAACATGTCGGACTCGTTGATGGGCATCCAGCCGCGGAGGCTGGAGCCGTCGAACCCGATGCCGTCTTCGAACACGTCCTCGGTGACGGCCCCGGCGGGGACGGTGAAGTGCTTCCACAGCCCGGGGAAGTCCATGAACCGCAGGTCCACGGCCTTCACCTCGCGCTCGCGGAGGAAGGCCAGGACTTCGCGCGGGGTCCGAACGGGTTCGCGGGTCGGCACGGGGTCGGTTCCCTGGTCGAGAGAGAGACGGGGGGCGCGGACGGGGGAGAGAGGCCGTGCGTGAAGCTGTTATAGCAAGGCGGGCGAAGCCCGGGGACGGCCGTCCCCGGGCTTTCCGCGCTCACTGGGCGCGGAGCCGGACTAGCAGCAACACCACCAGCAGGGGCACCAGCAGCAGCTCGGGCGTGTGCAGCGCCCACCGCCACACCGCCCGCAGCCCGCGCCGGCCGGCCCGGTGCGCCCGCCCCTGTGCCGACACGCGACGCAGCCAGGCGTACTCGCGCCGCAGGGCGTCGCGGCCGCGGCGCCAGTCGGCGGCGACGGCGAGCCGCTGGTCCGGCAGCAGGCGGCGGAAAGTGTCGAGGACGAGCGGCTGGCGCACGACCGCGGCGCAGACGCCGCCCGGCTCGCCGACGCCGCCCATCGCCCCGCGCAGGGCCGGCAGCAGCGGCCGCAGCGCCCGCACCGCTTCGAGCAGCACCATCACGCGCGGCGGCGTGTCGGCCGGGTCGTGCGGGTCGCCGAGGACGAGGCCGACGCGGTCCCACGCCCGCGCCGCCCGCCGCACCGCCGCGAGCCGGGCGTACACCCAGCGCCGCCCCGCCGGCAGTTCCTCGGCAAGCGGCAGCACTTCCGCGGGCCGCGGTGTGGCTTCGACGACCTCGAACGGCACGGCGTCGGGAAGCGTGGCCGGCTCGTCCCGCGGCGGGGGCGGCGCCTCGGTGAAGGCGATGAGCGCCTGCGCGAGGCGCGTCATCCCCTCGGTGACGAGTTCGGGGTGGAGGAGCTGGTACGGCCGGAGGCGGTCCATCCGGTCGAGCGCCCGCGATTCGGCCTCGCCGGGGTCCACGGGGCCGGGGGGGAAGCCGAGCAGGACGTGCGGGTCCGGGGGCCACGCGACTTCGGCCGGGAGGTCGAGCCACGACCGCAGGAGGGCGACGTCCACGGAAGGGTCAATCGGAGCCGCCGAGGGTGTTCAGGGCTTCGACCACGGTGTCGTACAGCGCCCAGTGGTTGTCGAGGTTGGTGATCCGCAGCAGCTCGCGGATGTTCGGGTTCACCCCGGCCAGCACCAACTCGCTGCCGCGCTCGGCGCAGACGCTGTGGCAGCGGAGGAGGAACGTGATGAACGCCGACCCGAAGTAGCGGACGGCCGCCAGGTCCACGATGATCTGCCCCGGCGGGTCGGCCTTCAGCGGGGCGAGCACGAGCTGGGCGGCCGGCTCCAGGAGCGTCTCCGGCAGGTGCTCGACCTGCGGCGACGGCACGATCACGGCCACGTCGCCGTGCCGCCGCACCTGGAAGAACTCGTCGGCCAGGTCCGCGTCGGACGCCATGCGCGTATCCTTCAGTCGAGGCGACAGACACTAAGCCTACCCCGGCCGGTGCGGGGACGCAAGCAACCTCCGGTACGGCCGCCGGGCGCCCGCGGTTCGATTTTCGCTAAGATGACGGACGGTTTTGGGGCGGTAGCGACCTACCGGAAACCGCCCTTCCCGCCGGCCCCGCCCGCGCCCGTCGCGCGGCCGACCGGCGGCGTCAGCCCACCCCCATGAGCCAATCACCGGGTCCGCACGCGGAGCCGGCCGGACACCACCAGTCGTTCTGGCTGTGGGTCATGTGCCTGACCGGCGTCGACTACTTCTCCACCCTCGGCTACCAGCCGTCGATCGCGGTGCAGAACGCCGGCCTCCTCGCCCCGCTGGCGACGGTCGTGCTCGTCCTCCTGACGCTGTTCGGGGCGCTCCCCGTCTACGCCTACGTGGCCGGGAAGTCGTTCACCGGCCAGGGCTCCATCGGCATGCTCGCCAAGCTCGTATCCGGGTGGCCGGGGAAGATCATGGTGCTGGTGCTGCTCGGGTTCGCCGCCACCGGGTTCGTCATCACCAAGACGCTGTCCGCGGCGGACGCGGCGGTCCACGTCGTCGAGAACCCGAACTGGTGGCTCAAGCCGGGCGAGGGGGAGAGCGACACCCGGCAGCTCGTCCTCATCACCATGTTCCTGCTCGTCTCGCTCGGCGCCATGTTCATGCGCGGCTTCCGCGAGGTCATCGGCCTCGCGGCCGGGATCGTCGGCGTGTACCTGGTGCTGAACCTCGTCGTGGTCGGCGCCGGGCTCGTGTACCTGACCGACCACCCGGAGTTGTGGCACGCCTGGGTCGGCCGGCTGGAGGCCGGCGAGTGGCACCTGCCGCACAACCCCGTCGGGGCGTGGGAGCTCGCCGGCTGGGGCGGCATGCTCGCCGTGAGTCTGCTGCTGTTCCCGAAACTCGCCCTCGGCCTGAGCGGGTTCGAGACCGGCGTCGCGGTGGCGGCGAACGTCCGCGGCCGCGCGGACGACGACCCCGAGAAGCCGGCCGGGCGGATCGCCAACACCCGCAAGCTCCTCGCGGTCGCGGCGCTGATCATGAGCGTCTACCTGCTCGGCTCCTCGGTCGTGGTGAGCACGATCATCCCGCCCGCGGAAATCACGCCGATCGCGGCCACCGGCGGCTACCCGCGCGACGCCGCCGGCCGCGAGCTGCACCACCCCGAGGACTGGCCGAAGAAGCCGGCGGCGGGGCGGGCGCTGGCGTACATCGCGCACGGCGAGGGCGGCACCGGCGCCGTGTGCGGGCTGTTCGGCCCGGCGTTCGGCACCGTCTACGACATCAGCACCATCGTGATCCTGTGGTTCGCCGGGGCCAGCGCCATGGTCGGGCTGCTGAACCTCGTCCCGAAGTACCTGCCGAAGTACGGCATGGCCCCCGAGTGGGCCGCCGCGGTGCGGCCGCTGGTGTTCCTGTTCACCGCCATCAACCTCCTCGTCACCTACGTGTTCAAGGCGAGCGTGGACGCCCAGGGCGGCGCCTACGCCACCGGCGTCCTCGTGCTCATCACCAGCGCCTGCTTCGCCGCCGTCATCGACGTGTGGCAGACCCGCACGGGGCCGTGGTTCCGCCGGCTGTCGTGGCCGTTCGCGGTCATCACCGTGGTGTTCGTATACACGACCGTGGCGAACGAGGTCGAGAAGAGCTTTCAGGGGCTCCTGATCTCCCTGTTCTTCATCGCCACGATCCTGGTCACGTCGTTCGTGTCGCGGCTGGCGCGGAGCCGCGAGTTGCGGTTCGGCGGGTTCAAGTTCGCCGACCCGGACTCGCAGTTCCTGTGGGACACGATCCGCCACCTGGAGCTGACGATCCTGGTGCCGCACCGCCCCGGCCGGCGCACGCTGGCGGAGAAGGAGACGCAGATCCGCCTCGAGCACCGCATCCCGGCCGAGCTGATGGTGGTGTTCGTTCAGGTCGAGCTGGCGGACGCGAGCGACTTCGAGAACGAGCCGGTGTTGCAGATCGTCCAGGAGGAAGGGCGGTACATCATGCGGATCACCGGGGCGGCGTCGATCTCCCACACGCTCGCCGCGCTGGCCCTGGAGATGGGGAAGGTGGGCCACCCGCCGGAGATCCACTTCGGGTGGACGGACGAGACGCCGGTGAGCGGCACCCTCGGGTTCCTCCTGTTCGGCGAGGGGAACGTGCCGTGGATGGTCCGCGACCTGATCCGCCGGGCCGAGCCGGAGGAGGCGAAGCGGCCGCTCATCATCATCGCCGGGACGGCCTAAGTGCGAAGCCCGGGGACGGCTGTCCCCGGGCTTTCCTCCTGTCACCACACTTTTGCTGAGCACTTCCGTCCGCGGCGCGGGATACGTTGGTAAGCCGCCCGCGGGAGACCCCATGCCCGACCGCCTCGCCGGCCACCTCCGCCGCCTCGGCCCGGCCGACCTCGCCGCCGAGCCCGACGCCGCCCTGCTCGACCGGTTCGCCGCCGACCCGGACGACGCGCCGTTCGCGGAACTCGTCCGCCGGCACGGGCCAATGGTGCTCGGCGTCTGCCGCCGGATCGTCGGGCCGGCCGACGCGGACGACGCCTTCCAGGCCGCGTTCCTGGTGCTGGCGCGGAAGGCGGCGGCCGTCCGCGGGCGGCCGGTCGGCGGCTGGCTGTGCCGCGTCGCGGGGAACGTCGCTCGCCGGCACCGCGACCACCTCCGCCGCCGGCTCCGGCACGAGCGCGCGGCCGCCGAAACCCGCCCGTACACCACCGGCGGGGCGCCGGACGACCTCGCGGCCGTGCTCGACGACGAACTCGGCCGGCTGCCGGACGCGGAGCGCGCCGCGGTGGTGGCGTGTCTGCTCGAAGGGCGGACGCAGGACGCCGCCGCCCGCGATCTCGGCTGGAGCTTCAGCACCCTCCGCCGCCGCCTCGAGCGCGGCAAGGAACTCCTCCGCGACCGGCTGACGCGCCGCGGCGTCGCCGCGCCCGCGGGGTTTGTAGGTCTCGCGCTGGTCGAACCGGTCCCGCCGGCGCTGGCGGACCTCACCCGGGTCGGTGCCGTCGGCTTCGCCCGCGGGGTGAAGACCGCGACGCCGGCCGTCACCCTCGCCGAAGGAGTCCTGACGATGACGCTCCGAACGAAGCTGGCCGTGATCGCCGGCGTGGTCGCCGCCGCCGGCCTGACCGTGGGCACCGGCTGGGCGCTGCAACCCGCCCCCGGGCCGACCCCCGCGGCCCCGGCGATCGTGCCGCCGGCCGCGCCCCCGGGCGCGGGGAAGCAGCCCCCGCCGCCGAAGGCCGAGCCGCCGGCGAAGGCGGACGGACGCATCCGCCCCGGTGACCGGCTGAAGATCGAAGCGACGCGCGTGTTCGAGGCCGCGCCGATCCACGGCGTCTACGTCGTCGAGCCGGGCGGGAAGGTGGCGCTCGGGTCCGCCTACGGCCGGGTGACCGTCGCCGGCCTGACCTTCGAGGAGGCCGAGGCCGCGATTCTGACCCAACTGAAGGTGATGGTCCGCGACCCGGCGGTGGTTGTGACCGTGCCGGACCGGGTTCAGGAGCTGACGCTGGAGGAGCGCGTGCGGCGGCTGGAGGAGGAGGTTGCCCGGCTGAAGGAACGGGCGGAGGGGAAGGGCCGGTAGCCGACCGTAGGTCCGGCCGCGTCAGTTCTGCGGCCCGTCCCAGAATGCCAGTTCGCCGCGGCCGCCGGGGGGCGTTGCGGCGGTCAGCAGCAGCGGGCCGCCGGGGGCGAACTCGGCGGCCGTCACCGGGCCAGTGTGACGTCGCAGGCCGACGAGTTCCACCCCGGTACGCACGTCCCACAACTTCACCTCGCCGGTGGCGCTGCCGCTCACCAGCGTCCGCCCGTCCGGCGACACCGACACCGCCGTCACCCGGTCGACGTGCCCGAATAGCGCTACGTCCTCGCGGGCCGGCATCACCGACCACACGCGGAGGGAGTTGCCACGGCCGGCGGTCACGAGCCGGTCGCCGGCCGGGAAGAACCGCACCAGCCACAACCCGTCGCCGTGGCCGGCCAACTCCGCGATCGGCGCCTCGGTGCCCGCCGACCACACACCGACCATGTGCCCCGCGGTCGGCGCCGCCACCCGCTCGCCGTCGTCGGACAGCGCCATCAGCCGGACCGGGGCACCGGTCGCGGTGTCGATCGTCATGACCTCGCCGCCGTCCGGCACCGAGCGCACGGACACCCGCCCGCGCCCGCCGCCCACCGCCACCCGACCGCCGGTCGCCGACAGCGCCACCGACGACACGCCGCCGGGAAGTTCGACCCGCAGCACCGCCGCGGGAGTCGCCCCGAAGGTCCACACGACCGCCCCGCGGGCGATCAGTTCGACGCCGACCGGCGGGCCGTCGGCGGGGAAGCGGAGCGCGGCCAGCGGCCCGCGGCCGTCAGCCGGCACGCGCCGCGGCGCCGCCCCGCGCTGGAGGCCGACATCGACCGACCCGTCGGCGTAGGCGACGGCGTAGCCGCGGCCGTCGGGGTGGGCGGCGACGGCGGCGACGGCGGCGGGGAGGCCGCGGACGGTGGTCCCTTCCGGGTCGGCGGTGAGGTCCCACACCTTGAACACGCCGTCCTCGGCGACGGTGACGAGGGTGCGTCCGTCCGGGGCGAAGCGGACGCCGCGCACGGCGGCGTCGTGGCCGCGGAGGAGCGCCCGCGTGGCGCCGGTCGCCGCGTCGAGGACACGCACGGCGGCGTCGGCCCCGCCGCAGGCGACGAGCGTCCCGTCGGGGCTGACGCCGAACGCGGTCGCCTCGCCGCCGTGACCTGGGAGGGTGCGGACCTCACGTCCGAGGCGGTCGAACAGGCGAACGGTGCCGTCGGTGCGGGCGACCTGACCCAGGAGCCACCCACCGTTGCCGTCCGGTAGGAACGACAGTGCCAACACCCCGTCGGCCCCACGGACTTCACCGACCGGCCGGCCGGTGTCGGCGTCCCACAGGCGGGTCGCTTCACCGGATGTGACCGCAAGCCTACCGTCGGGGGAGAACGCGACCGCGGAGACCGTACCGCCGGTTTCCCACGTCCGTTCGACGCGGTTGTCGGTGGCGTCCCACACGGCGACGAGGCCGATGTGTGTCCCGATCAGGACGCGCCGGCCGTCCGCGGCGACGGCGAACGCCGTGACCGGGGCGGGAAGCCCAGACGGCTGCGACAACGGCGTCGGGGCGCCGTTTCCGCCGACATCCCACACCCGCAGGAGCCCCTCGCCGCCGGCCGAGACGAGGCGTGTTCCGCCGTTCACGAACCCGAGCTGTCGCACCGGGCCGGGGTGAACCGCGGTGCCCAGCAGCTTCCCGCTCCCGCGGTCCCACAGGGCGACGGTGCCGTCGGCGTGGCCGGTCGCGGCGCGGCTGCCGTCGGGGCTCAGCGCGAGCGTTCGCGCCCCCGCCGGGCCGGCGGCGGACAACCGCTCGACGCGGCCGAACTGGCTGAGGTAGCCCGACACGAACCCGGGGAAGTCGTTGTTCAGCAGCGCGACTGCCTTCGCCGACGCGAGCGACTCGGCCATCTGCGGGGCGTCGCCGGCGCGCCACGCCAGGAAGGCGTCGCGGAGGTGGCGGGCGTGTTCGCGCTCGCGGTCGGCCCGCGACCGGGCGGCCAGCGTGGTGTCGCGCTGCGTCCGCAGCTGCTCCGTCTCGCGGGCGTGCCACACCCCGATACTAATGAACACCAGCGCGATCGCCACGACGACGCCGAGGGCGACGGCCTGGTCGTGGCGGCGGAGCCAGCGGGAGGCCCGGCCGGTCCATTTCAGCGGCCGGGCCAGCGTCGGCAGGCCGTCCAGGAACCGGCGCAGGTCGTCGGCCAGGTCGATGGCGGTGCGGTAGCGCTTCGCCGGGGTGCGGCTCATCGCCTTCAGGCAGATCGCCTCCAGGTCGCGCGGCAGGTCGGCCCGAAGCTCCCGCGGCGGCACGAGCCGACCGTCGATCGCCTGCCGTAGGATTTCCACGTCGGATGCGCCGTCGAACGGCGGCCGGCCGGCGAGCAGCTCGTACAGAATGACGCCGAGGGCGTACACGTCGGCGCGCACGTCCACCTCGTCGTGGCGGGCCTGGGCCTGCTCGGGGGCCATGTACCGCGGCGTGCCGAGCACCTGCCGGGTGGCCGTCTCGTCGGGGTTGGGGGCGGAGAGCTTGGCGAGGCCGAAGTCGAGGACGCGCGGGACGTAGTGCTCGCCGCGCAGGTGGACCGACCCGGGCGGCGGCCCCTGCTCGACCGGGAACCCCTTCGACTCCATCAGGAGGATGTTGTTCGGCTTCAGGTCGCGGTGGAGGACGCCGCGGTCGTGGGCGTGCTGGACGGCGTCGGAGATGATGGCGACGAGCCGGGCCGCCTGCCGGGCCGGGACCGGGTACGCCTGGCGGTCGAGCCAGTCGGCGAGCGTCTTCCCCGGGCAGTACGCGGTGGCGACGTAGGTGAGCGGCCCGATCTCGCCGGACTCGTAGACGGGGACGAGGTTGGGGTGGTCGAACTCGGCCGCGGCCCGCGCCTCGCGCGCCAGCCGGCGGCGCGCGTCGGCGCTCATGAGCATCTCGGGCCGCGGCATTTTCAGCGCGACCTCGCGCTTCAGCTTGGGGTCGTAGGCGAGGAACACGATGCCGCAGCCGCCCTTGCCGAGTTGGCGGCGCAGCTCGTACCGACCGAGGCGGTGCGGCCCGGTCGGCAGCGGCGGCGGGGTGCGGGGGTCGGGAATGAGTTCGCTGAGCGACCCCTCGTTCGGCGGCGGGAGGCCGATGGTGGGGGCTTTGGCGTCGGCGGTGCCGATGTCCTGGTCGAAGGCCGCGAGGACCCGCGCCAGGTGTTCATCCAGGTGGAGCGATTCGGCCGAACTCATGCGGTGTGGCCGTGTGACGTGGGCCGGGGCGGCGAGTTCGCCCGCGGGTCAGTGTACCATACCGACGACGGCCGGCCCCAACCGATTTCACGACCGGGGGACAGCGATGCGAGCATTCGTGATCCGCGGCGGGTTCGGGTTCGACCACCTGACGCACGAGGACCGGCCCGACCCGGTGCCGGGTCCGGGTCAAGTGCTGGTGCGCGTGCGCGCGGCGTCGCTGAACTACCGCGACCTCCTGGTGGCGCGCGGCGAGTACAACCCGAAGCTGCCGTTGCCGCGCGTGCTCGGCTCCGACGCGGCCGGCGAGGTGGTCGCTGTCGGCGAGGGCGTGACGAAGTGGAAGCCGGGCGCCCGCGTGATCGGCTGTTTCTTCCAGGACTGGGCCGCCGGTCCGCTCACCGAGAAGGCGGCGCGGTCGGCGCTCGGCGCGGACCGCGACGGGGTGCTGGCCGAGCTGGTGGCGTTCGAGGCGGGCGGGCTCCTGGCCGTGCCGAAGCACCTGAGCTTCGAGGAAGCGGCGACGTTGCCTTGCGCCGCGGTCACGGCGATGCACGCGCTTCTGGTCGCGGGGCAGAACGAGGGGCTGTCGGCCGGCTCGACCGTGCTGGTTCAGGGGACCGGCGGCGTGTCGGTGTTCGTGCTGCAGCTGGCGAAGGCGATCGGCGCCAGGGTGCTGCTGACGACCCGGAGTGCGGACAAGGCGAAGCGGGCGCTCGAGCTCGGGGCCGACGCCGTGTGCGTGACGGCCGATACGCCCGACTGGGAGCGGTGGGCTCGCGAGCAGACGGGCAAGGTCGGAGTCGATCTGGTGGTGGAGGTCGGCGGCGCGGGGACGATGGAGAAGTCGCTGCGTGCGGTACGGCACGGCGGCGACATCGCGTTGATCGGCGTCCTTTCCGGGCCGGGGGCGTTCGACCCGATTCAGGCCGTCATGAAGGGCGTCACGGTGTACGGCATTTTCGTCGGCTCCCGCGACGACTTCGAGCTGCTGAACGACGACCTGACGGCGCACCAAATCCACCCCGTGATCGACCGCGTGTTCCCGCTCGCGGAGGCGCGGGCGGCGTTCGACCACCTCGCGGCCGGGGGGCACGTCGGGAAGGTCGTCGTCGCGATGCCGTGACCTCGGGTGCGAGCATATCAACCTCCCGAGCGGGGTCGCGTCAGCGCCCCGTGCGAATCCACAACTTCCAGCGACGGGTTCGCACGGGGGCGCTGACGCGACCCCGCTCGGCGCGCCGTCCACACCCCGCCGTAGCCGTTCGCCGGCTCCTCCCCTATCTCGGCTGTTTCGTCACCCCCGGAGTGTTCGCGCATGGGCTTCCGCTGCGGCATCGTCGGCCTCCCCAACGTCGGCAAATCGACCCTGTTCAACGCCCTCCTCTCGACCATGCAGGCCCAGGCGGCGAACTACCCGTTCTGCACCATCGAGCCGAACGTCGGCCGCGTCGAGGTGCCCGACCCGCGGCTCGACACCCTCGCCAGGATCGCCGGCTCCGCGAAGCTCGTCCCCACGCAACTCGAGTTCGTGGACATCGCCGGCCTCGTCCGCGGCGCCAGCAAGGGCGAAGGGAAAGGCAATCAGTTCCTGTCGCACATCCGCGAGGTGGACACGATCCTCTACGTCCTGCGCTGCTTCACCGACGACGAGATCACGCACGTCGAAGGAAGCGTGGACCCGCTCCGCGACGCCGAGGTGGTCGAACTCGAACTGATCCTCGCCGACCTGGAAAGTCTGGAGAAGCGCGTCCCCGCGACGCAGAAGAAGGCGAAGGCCGGCGACCGCGACGCCCAGGAGGTGGTCGGCCTCCTGGAGCGCGTGCTGGCGGTCGTGTCCGACGGCAAGCCGGCCCGGGCCGTCGCCACCCGCGACGACACCGAGCGAATCCTGCTGGCGAACATGCAGTTGCTCACCACCAAGCCGGTGATGTTCGTCTGCAACGTGGACGAGGCGTCGGCCGCGGCGGGGAACGAGCTGTCCGCGCGGGCGGAGGCGATGGCGAAGCAGCGCGGCACCCCGTGCGTCGTGGTGTCGGCGAAGATCGAGTCCGAAATCTCGATGCTCCCCGAGGGCGAGAAGGCCGACTTCCTGGCCGCGATCGGGCTGAGCGAGACGGGGCTGACCCGCGTCATCCGGGCCGGCTACGGCCTCCTCGACCTGGTGACGTTCTTCACCGTCGGCCCGAAGGAGGCGCGGGCGTGGACGATCCCGTCCGGGACGCTCGCCCCGCAGGCGGCCGGCGTCATCCACACCGACTTCGAGCGGGGCTTCATCCGGGCCGAGACGGTCAGCTACCCGGACTTCGTGGAGCTGGGCGGCGAGGCCGGCGCGAAGAAGGCCGGCCGCTTCCGACTGGAGGGGAAGGAGTACCCCGTCCGGGACGGGGACGTGCTGCACTTCCGGTTCAGCGTGTAGTTGCCTCGCCGCGAGCGGCGGGGGTCAGTTCGGCAGTTCCTTCACGGAGATGTTCTTGAACCACAGCGGGTCGCCGTGGAACTGCAGCTCGACCGGCCCCGCGGCCGGCAGCGCCTTCCCCTTGTCCCAGTAGTTCGGCAGCGCCGCGCGGTCCACCACCAGTACGTCGTTCAGCTTCACCGTCACCTTGTCGCCGACCATCGTGATGTGGAACGTGTTCCACTCGCCGACCGGGCGGTCGGCCTTCTTCAGCGGAATCTTGCCGACCTTCTGGCCGGCCTTCAGCGCCGCCGCGGCGTCCTTCGTGTCCGTGCCCGCCGGGTACGGCGTGTTCCACAGCCCGCCGGAGCCGGTGTGCTTGTCCACCCCGCCGGCGCCGGGCGACGTGCCCGAGTCCCAAATCTGCACCTGCGGCTGGCCGCGGAGGTACAGGCCGCTGTCGCCCTTCGCCTCGATCTTCCAGTCGAGCAGCAGCTCGAAGTTGGCGTAGTCCTTCTCCGTCACGAGGCTCACGCCCCCCTTGCCGTCGCAGTGGATGGCGCCGTCCACGACCTTCCAGTGCTCGGCCGCCGTCTTCGACCGCGTCGCCTGGAGTTCGGCCAGCTTCTCGGGCGGGAGCGTGGCCCGCTCCTTCATCGTGGTGTGCCCCTTCCAGCCGGTCAAATCCTTGCCGTTGAACAGGGCGACGAACCCGGCCGGCGCCTTCGGGGAGTCGGCGGCGGCCCCCACCGGTAGGAACGCGGCGGCGACGGGGACGACCAGCAGGACGGCTCTCATGGGGGGCTCCGGGGGAGGGATGCCGGGTCAACGTACCCCCCGCCCCGGGGCCGGGCAACCGGAAACCCGCCCCGCGGTTCGCGTTGACACCGGCTTCCGCGGCGGGGTAGAACCACCGGTCCGAACGCCCGGCACCCGCAGGACGCGCCCCATGCCGCAGGCCCACCCCACCGCCCCCCCCTCGACCGCACCGCCGGCGGTCGTGGACGTGTCGGTGTGCATCGCCAACTGGAACTGCTGCGAACTCCTCCGCCGCTGCCTCGAATCGCTCTACGACCAGCCGCAGGGCGTGTCGTTCGAGGTCGTCGTGGTGGACAACGCCTCAACCGACGGCGCCGCCGACATGATCGCGGCCGAGTTCCCCGGCGTCCGGCTGGTGCGCAACCGCGACAACCGCGGCTTCTCGAAGGCGAACAACCAGGCCGCCGCGCTGGCGACGGGGCGCTACTTCTTCTTCCTGAACAACGACACCGTGGTGCCGCCGGACACGCTGCGGAAGTTCCTCGAATTCGCGGAGGCGAACCCGGCCGTCGGCATGGTCGGCCCGCGGCTCCGCGGCGGCGACGGGAACGCACAAATCTCGTACCGCCGCCGGCCGACGCTCGGGGCGCTGCTCCACCGCGTCAGCCTGCTGCGCTGGACCGGGCTGTTCCGCCGGGCGTACTACGACTACCGCCGCGACTCGTTCGACCCCGAGGGGGTGCGGTCGGTCGAGGTGCTGATGGGGGCGGCGGTGTTCCTGCCGCGGGCGGTGTTCGAGGACAGCGGCCGGTGGGACGAGCAGTACCGCTTCGGCGGCGAGGACATCGACCTGTCGACGCAGGTCGGCCGGCGGCGCGAGCTGGTGTACGTCGGCGACGTCGAGGTGGTGCATTACGGCCGGGTGTCGAGCCGGAAGAACATCGGGTTCGCGGCGCCGAACGTGGCGATCGGCTACGTCCGCTACTTCCGCAAGGCGGGGGCGGCGCCGACGGCGCTGCGGGTGTACAAGCTGTTCGTGACGGCCGACGCCCCGGTGCAGTGCCTCGGGAAGTGCGTGCAGGGGGCCGTGCGGCTGCTCCGCGGCCGGCCCGCGAAGGCGCACAAGAGCTGGCTCGCGGCGCTGGGGCTGTGGCACTTCATGACGCGGGAACTGGTGCGGTTCTGGCGGGCGTGATGGGATCACATCGGGCTTTCCGTCGAACGTGCCCGACGTGCGGACGTGGCAACCCCTCCCCCGGCCCCTCCCCCAGAGGGGGAGGGGTGCTCGATCTCCGAAACCTCCTGTGACCTCGCATCCGCTGTGGAGTTGCACGGCGAGGAACGCGGCTCGTCCCCCCCTTCCCTCCCAGGGAAGGGGGCCGGGGGGTTAGGTGGCTCGGGGCTTCGTGCGGCCTATGCCGGTGTTGCCGCCGCGGGTAAGATGGGGCGGACGGGTCCGCGGCCGCGCTGCTTGAGCGCCCGCCCCCGCCGGGGTAGGCTCGACCGGGAGGGACTCCGCGGAGTCGGCCCCTTCATCCTCCCGGGGTCCCGGCCGTGAGCAGCCAAAAGAACCCGTTCACCCCGGTCGACCGCGACCTCCTCAAGCGCTGCCTCGCCAACGCCCCCGGCTCCTGGAACGACTTCGTCGACCGGTTCGTCAGCCTCATCTACCACGCCATCCAGTACACCGGCCACCTCCGCAGCGCCCGCGTCGGCCCCGAAGACCTGGAGGACATCGCCGCCGAGGTGATGCTCAAGCTCGTCGCTAACGACTTCCGCGTCCTCCGCGAGTTCCGCGGCGAGTCGAGCTTGGCGACGTACCTCACGGTCATCGCCCGCCGCATCTGCGTGAAGGAACTGGCCCGCCGCCAGCAGGTGATCGGCTCCATCAACCGCGGCGAGTCGCGCGTGCCGGAGCCGGAGGCCGACGACGCCCCCGCCGCGGCGAAGGGGATCGAGCGGCTCGAGGAGGTGGACGCGCTGCTGCGGCGGTTGAAGGGGCGCGAGCGCGAGATCGTGCGGCTCTACTACCTGGAGGGGCGGACCTACGAGGAGATCAGCACCGACACCGACGTGCCGGTGAACACGATCGGGGCCGTGCTGTCGCGGGCGCGGAAGAAGCTCCGCGAGATGGCGAAGGCGTCGTCGGACGCGACCAAGGTGGCCGCCCCGGCGAAGCCGCGGAAGTCGAAGCCGAAGCGCCCCGCGTCGGGGGGGTGATACTTCCGCCGCTTGCGGCGATGCAGCGTCTACGCTGCATCACCGCAAGCGGCGAACCATCAGTCCAACTGGTACGGCGAGTTCGCGTCGTGTTCGTGGCGGATCTCGTCCACCGGGTCTTGCTTCAGCCACCCGGCGTAGAGGCGGTTCGCCCCGTTGAACACGAGCCCGTCCTTCCCGCCGACGTTCTTGTAGGCGTGGACCACCCCCGGCGGCACGATCAGCGCGTACGCCGCCTCCTCGCCCACGTCGCGCACTTCCTTCTTCCCGTAGGTCGGCGAGGCCTTGCGGGCGTCCCACAGGTAGACGCGGAACGTCGACGGGCCGGTGAAGCAGAAGTAGTCGGACTGGTCCACGTGTTCGTGGGGGCCGCGGGCGACGCCGGGCTTCGTCTGCGACACGTAGGCCATGACCGGGTGGAACTTCGGGTCGATGAGGTCGTTCCGGAACAGCTCGACGAGCCAGCCGCGCCCGTCGTGGTAGAACTTGAGCGGCACCCACACCACGTCGTGGATCGGGCCGCGCTCGGCGTACTTCGGCAGCGGGACGTTCATCGGCTCCTCCGTGGCCGGCCGGCGGCCGGGCGTCCCGGGCATTCTGCCCACATCCCGCACCCTGTCAACACCGACCGTTGCCCCGCGGCCCGCCGTCGGGTAACCTCGGCAGTATCGCCCGCACGCCCCGAGGCCGCGCATGCCCCGCTTCGCCCCCGCGCTCGTCGTGCTCGCCCTCGCCGGGCCGGCGGCCGCGCAGCCGGCCGGGGCCATCAACCCGCAGGTCGTCACGGCCCGCGTCGAGGACGGGTCGCTGGTGTGGACGACGACGCAACTGCTCCCCGTCGCGAAGCAGGTGGTGGTCACCGTCGTGGTGAGCGGCCGGCCGGTGACCGAAACGCGGACGGTGACCGAACTCACCCGCGTGACCTCGGAGCGGTCCGAGGCGGTGAAGAACGTGAAAGCCACGGACGGCGCGGGGAAGGCCGTCCCGGTCGACCGGCTGGCGGAGCGGTTGCGCGAGGACGCCGTGGTCGTCCTCCACGTCGGGCGGCTGCCGGACGGCTACCGCCGGGCGTTCCGCGACGACACGATTCTGATCGAATTGCCCGGCCCCGCCGCCGCGCCGCGGCAATAACCTTCGCCCCACCCCATCGGAGGCTGACGATGTTCCGTGCCGTCGTACCCGGGCTCCTGTGCCTGCTGGCCGCCACGGCCGCGGCCCAGCCGCCGCCAGTGCTCCCGCAGCCGGTGCAGCCCCAGCCCGCGCCGCAGTTCGTCTTCCCGGCCGGGCAGACCGCGCGAATGCCGGGAGGCGGCGGCTCCGAGCCCCGCATCGTGGTCGCCCGGGTCGTGGACGGGGCGCTCGTGTGGAAGTCGAACGTGTCCGCCCCGGTGACGCGGCAGGTCGACGTGACGGTCCTGGAGAACGGCCAGCCGACGACGCGGAAGCAGACGATGACGGTGATGGCGCACACGGCGAAGGACGTGTCGGTGCCGCTCGACGGGCTCAAGGTGAAGGACGCGGCGGGGAAGAAGATTCAGCCGCTGAGCCTGGAGCTCCGCCTGGGCGACGGCAAGGGCGTGGTGCTCCACACCGGGCCGCTGCCGGACGCCGTGCGGGCGATCTTCAAGGACGACGCGGTGTTCGTGGAGTTGGCGCCGGGCGCGGGCCAGTTCGCGCAGCCGGTGTTCGCGCCGGAACTTATCCCGAACGGCGGACCGCCGCCGGTCTTTCGGGTGCGGCCTGCGCCGGTGGTAGAAGGCGTCCCGCTGCCGGGAGGAGTGCCGCCCGTGCCGGCCCCGCCGCCCCCGCCCCCGCCCCCGCCGTGAGCAATAAGGAGATGATCGTGCGTAACGCCCGGGGACAGCCGTCCCCGGGCGTTACCCGTCGAACGCGATGACACCAGAGCCTACCACGAGCGGGAGTCCGACCCCGCACCGGTCCCGCCTCTCCCGCCGCGGCCGTATCGCACTACTCGTCGCGCTCGCCGCGTGCGGCCTCGTCGCCGTCGCGGCCTACCCTCCCGCGGCCCGGTGGTGGACCCGCAGCCGCGGCGAAGGCCTCACCGCCGACGACGCCCGCGGCCGGATGCCGCTCGACCTGCCGCCCGGGGCGAGCGACGTGCGCTACTACCTCCACACCCACCCGGACCGCGTGCTCGTGCTCGACTTCGCCGTCGATGAGTTCAAGTTCCTGGTCTGGGCGTCGTCCCACGGGTGGGCGCCGGAACCGCTCCGCGCCCCCGTCACGCTCACGCCGCGGCTCGGGTTCGGGGATCGCAAGACGACGGTCAACGTCGCGGACGGGTACGGCTTCCGCAACCACCACGACCCGGCGGCGTCGGACACGGTGATAGTCGTGTACGACCGGTTGCGGCGGCGGGCGTTCTACAGCTACTTCTCGGCACCGCAGCGGTGATTCATTCCGCCGCTTGCGGCGGTGCAACCGCACTGCATCGCCGCAAGCGGCGGACCGAATCACCCCACCTTCTTCGCCGCGGCCACCAGTTCCGCGCAGTGTCCTTCCAGGTCGCGGTTGCCGCTCGACCGCGCCGCCGCGAGCCCGCGCTCGGCGAAGCCCAGCGCCCGCGCCCCGGCCTTCATCCGCAGCATCTCCTCCGCGGCGGTCGTGTAGAACTTCCCCTCCGCCGGGTGCGCCGCGATCAGGGCGTCGAACGCGGCCGCGGCCCCGTCGGCGTCCTTCGCCTTCACGAACAGCTGGGCCTTCTTCAGCCCGAACTCGACCGCCCGCGCCCCGCCGTTGTGCTCGGCGTCGAACCGCTCCCCCTGCGCCAGCAGGTGATGAGCCTTGTCGAGCTCGCCGGCCGCGGCCGCGCCGGTGACGGCGGCGGCGTACAGCGAGTAGCGGTCGGCGTGGTCCGGGTCGTGCGGCTTGGTCACGCCCGCCTGCGCGAACGCCACCGCCAGGTCGCGGGCGTCCAGCTTCAGCGCCGCCCGCATCGCCTGGTCCAGCTCGCCGACGGACAGAGCCGCCACGTCGATCGCCGCGAGTTCGCCGGCGTTCATGTCGGTGACGGCGCGCTTCGCCGGGGCCGCGGGCGCCGCGGGCTTCGGCGCCTCGACCTCCGCCGGCACCTCGACGTGCGGCGGCGCGGCGCTGACGTACTCCAGCCCGAGCTTGTGCCGCAGCTCGGCGAAGTCGTACACGTCGATCGGCACCGTCTGGCTGCCGATCTTCTTCTGCGGCACGACGCCGCCGAAGCAGTCGGCCACGAACTTCACCACGCCGAATACCCGCTTCCGCAGCAGCGAACTCCCCACGGCGTCGAGCGGGGAGTTGCCGGCGAGCGCCTTCAGCGACCGGTGCAGCCACACCTCCTCGAAGTAGTGCTTGGCGTGGCCGCGCAGCTTCTCCTCGGCCTGCGCCACGTCCGTCGTCTGCGACGGGTAGACGAGGGCGTCGATGCACACGTCGCCGAAATTGATCGGCGTCGTCGTCGCCACCGGCTCCTGCACCGCGAGGTTCACCCGGCTGCGCAGCTCCTCGACCACCCGGGCGGAGTTGTCGCGGTTCGGGTGCCACACCCGAATCACGCCCTGGGCGAGGGTCACCTTCGCCACCACCTTCGCCAGCGTGGTGCTCCCCACCGCCAGGAGGCTCGGCAGCTCCTCGACCACCATCGCCGACACCACGCCCTGCTCCTGGTCCACCTGGACGCCGAGCAGCCGGCGGGCCTGCTCCATCCCCTGCAGCCACTGCATCACCGGCTGCGCGTCGCGGATCGGCAGGTAGAAGCCGTGCTCCAGATAATCGGCGTCGTTCTCCATCCCTTGCCCGCAGCGGAGCACCTCCAGCAGCGCCGCCGCCTCCTCCGCCCGGCGGTCGTCGGTTTCGAGATCGACCGACTTGCCGAGCGCCTCCGCGGCCTTCGGCTGGTCGCCGGTCCAGGCCAGCACGAGGCCGAGGTTGAACCACGCCGCCGGGTCGCCGGGCGTGGCCTGCGTCAGCCCCTCGTAGGCGGCGCGGGCGTCCGAGAACCGCCCGGTCGCGGCCGCGGCGGGCACCGCCTTCGCCGTCGGCCGCAGCGCGTACGCCTTGCGGGCGCACTCCGGCAGCCGCGACGCGGGACCGAACAGGGCGTCGAAGTGCTGTCGCCCCTCGGGGTCGTCCGGCTGGTAGCGCACCGACCGCTCCAGCGCCGCCCGCGCGGCGACGGGGCGGTTGAGCAGCAGTTCGTTGCGGAAGATGAGCTCGTAGACGTGGGCGAGCTGGTCGGTCGCGTCGGGGTCATAGGTGTCGGCCGCCCGGCGGAACAGGACGAGGGCGCCGATGAGCTCGCCCTCGTTCTGCCGGAACATGCCGCGGAGGAAGTGCGCCATCCCGAAGTTCGGGTTCCGCTTCAGCGCCTCCGACAGCGCCTCCTCGGCCTGCTCGACCAGCTTCTCCTGATCCGTCGGCGTCGGGGCGTTCCCGGCGGCGTTGTAAAGGAACTGCGCGTAGTACCCCCAGACCGCCGGCTGGTCGGCGTGCGCGGTCGTGAGGGCTTTAATGGTCGTGAGGGCGGCGTCGTGCTGGCCGAGGCGCTCCTGCTCGAACGCCTTCTCGACCTGCGCGAAGTACGCGGTGCAGCACCACTTGAACTTCTTGCCGCTGCCGCACGGGCAGGAGGCGTAGGGGTCCAACGGCATTCCGCGGTTCCTGGGAGGGTGGGGCGAGCCCCGGGGACGGCCTCAATTCCCTTGTTCTACGGAAGGAGCAGAATCGGGTCGGGGCCGAAATCGCACCCCGCCGTGTTTGACAGGCCGCGAACCCGTCCTAATTTTCGGTGCCGCCGCGATGCCGCCCGGGGCCGTTCACGCCCCCCGCCCGCCGCGATACACCCTCGAAGGACCCACGGTTATGGTAACGAGCGACCTCGGCGCGTGTGAGTGGTTCGTCTGGGACCTCCGCCGCAGCGGCCTCATCGACCGCGGCCAGCTCGACGCCATCGTCGGCGAGTTCCTCAAGCGGAACCCCCGCGCCGAGGCCCCCGCCCTGGCCGACCACCTCGTCCACCAGGGCACCATCACGCCGTTCCAGGCCGAGCGCATCCTCAACGGCAAGACGCAGGGGCTCGTCCTCGGCCCGTACGTGCTGCTGGACGCCATCGGCACCGGCAGCATGGGGCAGGTCTACAAGGCCAGCTCGAAGAACGACCAGAACCTGTTCGCGGTGAAGGTGTTGCCGCGGCGGAGCATGTGGAACGTCCGCCTCGCCCGCCGGCAGGTGCGGTCGTTCGGCAGCTTCAGCCACCCGGCCGTCGTCCCGTTCATGGATGTCGGCACCGCCGGCGGCTTGCACTACCTGTCCTGGCCGCTCGCCGAGGGGCAGACCCTGGAGTCGATCGTCCAGCGGACCGGCCGGATGGTGCCGTCGCTCGCCGCGGTGTACGGCGTGCAGGTGGCCCAGGGGCTCACCGTCGCGCACCAGAACAGCCTGTTCCACGGGCTCGTCAAGCCGTCGAACATCCTGATCGGCTCCGACGGCCAGGCCCGCATCCTCGACTTCGGCATCGGCTCGCTCCTGGTCGAGAACGAGGGCGAGAGCCTGGTGGACACGATGTCCACGGCGAACACGCTGACGAGCGGCCTGGACTGCGCCAGCCCCGAGTCGATCATGGAGCCGACGAACCGCACCCCGGCCGGCGACCAGTACAGCCTCGGGTGCGTGCTGTACTACGCCCTCACGGGGCGGGTGCCGTTCCCGGAGGGGAGCGCGGTCGAGAAGATGATGGCCCACCAGGCGAAGGAGCCGACGCCGATCCGCGAGCTGGCCCCCGACGTGCCGGACGGGCTGTGCAAGGTGGTGGCAAAGCTGATGGCGAAGGTGCCGGAGGAGCGCTACAGCGGGTGCGACGAGGTGGTCGAGGCGCTCGAACCGTACCTCGGCGACCTGAACGCGGCCCCGAAGGCCGGCTCGGGTCGGGTGCCGGCGTCGGGCCTGCGGCGGCCGGGGTCGTCGGGGTCGCGGCCGGGCCTGTCGAACCCGCCGTCGTCGAACTACGGCAGCCGGGCGTCGTCGGCGTCCGCGCCGGCCCGGACGCCGCCGCCGCCGCAGTCGCTCCCCGGGGTGAAGATCAACCCGATGCCGCCGGGCCGCGGCGACGTGGGCCGCGCCGCCCCGGCGTCGAACCCGGGCGCGTCGCGCGGCGGCCCGCCGCGGTCCGCGGAGCGCGGCATGCCGAGCCGGGCGGCGTTCCAACTGCCGCAGGCCGCGGACCCGGTGGAGGCGCACGAGGAGCCGCCGCCGCAGACGCGGGCCGAGAACCTCCGCTGGGCCGAGGAGCACGACAACCGCGGCAACGTCGGCCCGTTCGGGTTGGTGATGGTCGCCGTGCTAGTGATGGTCGCCGTCTACTTCGGGGCGACGTTCCTGATGAACAAGTAAGGTTCACCCACGAAGCCCGGGGACGGCCGTCCCCGGGCTTTCGCGCGCTTACCCCTCGGTGGGGTAGCCCTTCCCCGTCCACCCGGACCAGCCGCCGTCCATGCTGATCACGTTCGTGTAGCCCATCTTCTGAATCGCGTCCGCGGCGAGCGCGGAGCGGAACCCGCCGCCGCAGTAGAGCACCAGCGGCGCCGCCGGGTCGGGGACGGTCTTCTCGATGTCGCGCTCGATGACGCCCTTCCCGAGGTGAACTGCCCCCGGCAGATGCCCCTTCGCGTACTCGCTCTCCTCGCGCACGTCCACCAGCGTAAACCGCTCGCCGTCGTCGAGGCGGCGCTTCACGTCGTCCACGGTGCATTCGCGGACGCGCGTCCTGGCGTCAGTCACGATCTTCAGGAACCCGGGGGCGTGCTGCTTGGCCATCACTTCTCCTTCCGCCGCTTGCGGCGATGCACCGCCGCGAGCGGCGGAAACCCGAACCCCTACAGACACCGTCGGAACCCCGCCTCCAGCTCCGCGCGGTCGAGCTTCCGCCCGATGAACACCAGCTTGTTCTCCCGCCGCGCGCTTCCCCACGGGGCGCCCGGTTGACCGTCGAACAGCATGTGGACGCCCTGGAACACGAACCGCCGCTGGTCGCCTTTGATGCTGAGGACGCCCTTCATGCGGTACAGGTCGGGGCCGCGCGTCTGAAGGAACTCGCCCATCCAGGCGTTGAGCCGCTTCATGTCCAGGTCGCCGGGTATCGTCAGCGCCACGGCGTTCACGTCCGAGTGCGTGTGCCGGTGGTGGAACCCGCGCGTCGCGGCCGGCGGCACGGCCGCGCCGTTCACCCGCACCTCGGCGCCGAGCTTGCCGAGGTTCGAGCCGCTGAACAGCGCCACCAGGCCGCTCACGGTCAGCCCGAAGCGCTGCGGCCCCGGTGGCAACTGCAACGCGAACGGGTCCGCTGCCGGCGCGAGCGTGCCGCCCGGTAGCACCGCCTGCGGTTCGCCCGAGAACACCGCCACCGCGGCGTTCGCGGCGGCAACGAGCTCCGACCCGGCCACGACCGCGACCGTGATCGCCGTCTTCGTCCGCTCGGGAATGACCAGTTCGTGCGTGCCGGCGGGG
>Ga0209181_10001787_pt1 | contig 36500 bp, 36 predicted proteins | sample MAT05_FD_187208 | JGI IMG/M metagenome (GOLD analysis project Ga0209181, IMG submission 187208) | Freshwater microbial communities from Lake Fryxell liftoff mats and glacier meltwater in Antarctica - MAT-05 (SPAdes) (version 2) | ecosystem: Environmental > Aquatic > Freshwater > Ice > Liftoff... | reverse complement strand
AACTGTTGGTCATATGGTCCACTTTTGGAACTGTCAACTTCACCATTCAATAGTCTGGCTAGTTCCGCAGCCATCATATCCTTAGCACTCAGTGGAGGCTTAGGCCCACCAAGTTCAGGCATACTCGGATCCTGAAGCAATGGCGCTTGGGCGTATTTCCGGTTGTCGATCTCCTCGTTCAACAAATTAACCAAAGATTCAGACAGTACTTCCTTCGCACTTGGTGGCTGTTTAGGGCCAACGAACTCATTGCTTGATGGCGGCTTGACATCATCTGACGGAAGGAAATTGGGATCCAATACCAATGGGACATCCCAACCTTTAGCTCCGGCAGCCTCATCAGCCAGCATCTTGGCCGCAGTCATCGCCCGCGCATCGTTGGCACTTGGGGAGACGAGGTGAACGGCACCAGCAACACCTGGTCCGAGGATTCCGCCCGCCGCCATGGCAGTAGGCACACCCTCGTGCCACTTTCGCTCGGGATCGTAACCGGCAATCGTCGACGCGGTTTTGTTTTGGCCAACCTGCTCAATGACCTCCTGCAATGACTCACCAACACCGGCATGTACCAGCTTTCCACTAAGCGACCCATCGGCAACGCGTCGAAACCTCTTCAGATTACCAACAACACCTAGGAACGGCTCAGATACAGCGGTCACTAATGCATTGAACCCGGCCGTCCGGTTGGCAACGTCGGGACGTCCGGCTGCAATCGCTTCCTCGGCCCCCTGCTGACCAGACACCGATGCCCCTTGTGCAATCCCCAAGTACGGGTTGATCAAACCAGTCGCAATCGACGGAAACAAACCACCGGCACCGCTCGCCAGGATGTCGGTAACGAACTCGCCGGCATACTTCGGGTTGGGTTCATAAGCTTCACGCGCCCCATCGGTGATGGCCTGACCGATCCGGTACAACGGATCGCCTTGGATCGCTTTCTCTAGATAGCTTTTTGAACCGACATCAGTCCCCCCTAGCTGCGTTACTAGCTCCGATAGATTAAAATCGTTGATCGTCCGCATTGTCCGGGACAGGAAGCTGGCCGTCTGCCCCATCTGCTCCCCACCGGCACGCATGAACGACTCCCCAGCAGATCGGATCCTACCCTTTCCGTTATCGACAACTTCCGGTTTAACCGGGACCGCATTTACTGGGGTTACCTTGGCGGGTGCATCCTGTTGGTTGAGGAAGTCAGCAAAGGATCCACCGCCACCGGAATCGGTAGCCTCACCAGCATTCAGGAATGCAGCGAAGTCACCCGGATCATTCCCGGATGACTGCTGTGGCGAGTTGACGTAGTCCAGAAAGGCCGTGTCATTCATCGTCTATTTGGTGCTCCTCCACATGCCGTCTGAACCAATAATCAAATCGGGTCCCCATGCGGTTCCAGGAATTTTGGTTGTAGGCATTGGGCCGTACTGTCGAGTGTACAGCATCTTCTGCATTTGTAATGGACCCTGTTTGTTCTGCTGAGATCCAAGCGGCAGTGGCCTTATAACAGGCACAGCGTTTGTTCCACCATTAAATGTCACGGAACCCGGATACTTATCAAGGTATTTTTTTGCAACATCCTTTGCGTTTTGATTGTAATTGTAAGAATTATTAAAATAATTCCACCAGTGCTGATTTCCAGAATGGTTTTCAGGCGTGCCGATTTCCACGTTTGCCAAATCAGCAACGGATTGATGATTTGCGTTTGAAGCCGCAATATCCTCATTTGCAGCAACCATTTGATCTGGCCTGTTCCCGCCGTATCCACCAAATGTGTTTTGCTGCGCAGCGAAAAGCTGATTCATCCCCTGTTCCCTAATCTTGTCCAATTCAAGCTTGTAAAGGTCATCTCTTGCGGAAGCAGTATCAATCCTATTAAGCCTTGCATTCTCGTCTCCCGATTGGAGACCGGCTAGGTGCATGTTCTCCCTTGAACTAATATCAGCCGCAGTATTCACATTCTGGGCATTACCCAGTAGAAGCCGGTTGGCAATATCAGCCGCAGAATTCACATTCTGGGCATCACCTAATCGACCACGGTTGGCAATATCAGCCGCAGAATTCACATTCTGGGCATCACCTAATCGACCACGGGTGTTCCACTCCCGATTCGAGGACCGCTCGCCGGCAGCCGTCTGCTCGTTCATCGCTTGTACCCTGGCCAGTGCAGCCTGTAACGTCTGCGCGTCGCGGATACGCTGAGTGTCCTGGTCCATGTAACCAAGCTTGGCCCGGTTCAGACCCTCAAGCATCTGTCCGCTGTATACTGTGTCAGAAAACGCCATTGTAATTCAGGTTGAGTTTTACGTTCCGTATTGGTACGGGCCAGAATCATTACCACCACCGCCACCACCGCCCATCCCGCCACCGTTGTTCATAATCATCTGAAGCAATCGTTGGATCATTGCATTGGAGTTACCACCGCCACCACCCATTCCACCACCGCCACCGAAGATATTTCCAAGGGGAGCACTACTTCCACCACCTCCACCTCCACCTCCACCGGCACCACCTCCGCCTCCACCCATCATCCCGGCCAACCCGCCGGCCATACCGCCAGCGCCTCCACCAAAATAACTCAGCGCCATCTTAGCAGCTGTATCGAGAACCTGATCCATCGCGCCGCCAATCTGACCCAAGGCAGATCGCTTCTCTTGAAAGCCAACGGTCTGATCTTTGTACGTTCGACCCTGTTCCGCAAGGTTGCCTATCTCGTTACGCAACGCAGCGTTCCTGGCGTATAGGGGTTGCAACGCCAATTCGGACGTGCGGAGTGGGACTTCTGCCCGGTTACGAATCGCTTTGTCCGCAACCCCATAGTTACCACGACGATCAGACTGCAACTGGGCCGCATCAATTCCGGTGTTGCCAAGAGCCTGGGCCAGAAACGGCGAGACGTTCCTGAAGGCTCTATCAGCAAGCAACGTTTGTCCATAGGTGCTCGGTCCCGTCTCCCCATACCCAAGCCTGGCCGACCGGAGTTTCTCGTTGAGATTCGACTGGCTACCAATACGATCCGCAATCGCATTGAACTTACCGGTGTTGTAGTCACCAACCTGCCGATAAAGATCGAACGGATTGTCGTTGAGCAACGTGTCCGCCATCTTGCCGTAGGCGGCCTGATCACCTTCGGACAGCTTCCCGATACTGTTGGTCGCCTCAGCAAGGCCAGCCTTGTACTGGGCCAAATCGGCGTCATCAAGGGCACGGTTCGCCCCGATACGCCCGGTCGTCTGATCAAGCTGTTCCCATAATGGCTTGGAGTACTTGATCTGATTCAGCTTCGGTGGAGAGATTACATCTCCGATAGCTCCTAGGATTCCCAAGCTCATGGTGTTATGGATTTCGACTGCAATTGAACTATCGCATCACCGATTGAACGCTCCGACTGAGCCCTCCAATCCTGAAATGCACGATCTAAAGCCAACAGTTCTGACCTATTCTTCGCAAACAATACTGGGCATATCTCCTGAATCAAAGGGAACTGAGGCAAATTAAAACGACCAGCAGCCGTCGGGCTACCGGCCATTCTCCTTGCCCCAATAGATGGATTTGTGCCACTGCTCATTTGCAACGCTCCCTAAAGTTAACCCTCAAAGTCGCACCAGAGACTGAAAAACACGATCCCAATCCATCGGTAAATATTCTCCACGCAACATATTCTCCCCTTGCATAAAACGGAAAGTCGTACGGGTAATCGTACCTCGGTGCTATCGGCCTGGCGCATGGAGGATCGCCAGGCTCCGCATCGTTGGTGAAACACACCGCTTCAGGATCCGATTCACCCAATGGCTGGCTCTCGGTCTCAACCCACCGGATACCGGATGGGATGTCACCCGTTCCGACCTGACTAAAGATCGTTCCTGGAGGCGATTGGTCCGGGCTGGCTATCTGTAGAACCATTCCGGACACCGTCTTGTTTCCGTTCTCCCCAAACTTCGACGGCCCCTGCTGTAGGACGCTGAGGTAGCCCTCGTTCCGATGACATTCCTGGGACGTATCTGGCCATGTCCTAAACATCCGACCAGTCAACCTTTGACGGACACACGATCCATCCACCATCTCCTTGATGGAAATGTCCAGCCCACCAGGATCAACGGTAGCCATCAGGAAGCGGATGTCCGAATCGCATTGGCTGCACAGCGTCTCTGGACACGTACCGCACGTCGCCGCGATGGCAGAGTCAGGGTGGATCTCCCCGTAGATGTCCCCCGCCGGGTTGATGAAGAACGGGTACATTCCGTAGGTAGCACCAGTGTGGCATGCGGCCCCCTCCTTCGGTAATAACAGGTTCCTAGCATCACAGATCCCAACCGAATCCACCCAGTCCCGCAACGATTGACGGGGGTCTGGGCGGTGCGCCGTAAATGAGGTAAACCCTTGATCAACAATGCTTGCTTTGCCGTACATCGGCCAGATCGCCAGCGACACATCGTTCACCGTTGACCCGCCATGCGGCCACGAAAACCAGACCACTTCCCGCACCGGATCGTACCCTCCAACCGGTTGGTAGCAGTACTTCCGATCAATCGCAGCATAGCCAGACGGTGCATCCGGGATTCCATCAAATAGACTGGCAGATACGCCATTGAAGATCGCACCGGACACGCGATGGATCCATTCGTTCCGCTTCGGTGAACGGTCGTAGGATTCCATGGTGTAAATGGAATCAGCCCCGAGCCAGAGGTGGGTACTGCCGGTGTTGACGAATGAGTTCGGGTAGCGAACCATCCGCTCGCCTTGATCCGCACGGTAGATCTCGGTGAACGCCCACACCCGGGAGTCCTCGACAATCGTTCCGTCATAGATGGCTTGGTCCGTGTAAACCCTGAGCTTCCCACCAATGGACGATGCAACCACGATCACTTCACCACGTCCGAAGTCATGGAAACCAGCCGCCGATTCACCTCCTGGGATCCAAGACAACGGGTCATTGTAGTCGGACCAATAGAGCCGGCTCGGTTCACTCCTGCCGTCAGCTATCACGTTGGCGATGATCGCAAACCCGTCGTGCTTTGAAATCACCTTGGCGGATTGGATCCTAAGCGATTGAAGCTCAAGGATGTAATCGGCAGACCACAGTTGAATCCCAGCTGGTGACTCGTCGAACTTCCAGTACAACGGGAAATCAAAACCATTGGTCATCAGGACGAAGTTCCCAATCTGGGTAGCCTTGAACGATACCTCGGTGTTCCTGCTCTCTTCACCGGTCTGACAGAACCCACCAAGACCGTCGGCAATGATCCTCCAATTGCCTGACTGATCGTCGTTGACGTAGATCGTGCTCCTGGTTGCCGCCAGAATCCGCCTCCGACCAGACGTTGACACGATGCTCGTCAGTAACGAGATCTGCGAGTTCGGGTAGGTGGTGTACGGAACGCATTCATTGACGTCCAACGTTGGAGCTGGCCGGTTATCTGTTACGAACCCAGGACCAGCCGGAACAATCGCAACCGTCCGGTTAAGTGGACCGACCTGGTTGCCAATGATCCTACGCACATTGATGTTGGTAGCATCACCAGGAAGATTGATGACTACAGTAATCATGTTCGGCCGAATAGTCGGGTTTGTAACATCCAGCCGACCTACGGATTCACCGTTACCAAGTGCTGAATCATAGCTCACCCACAGCTCAACCTTTCCAATCAACATCGCCAGCTGATTGGTCGTGAACCGAACCGTCCACGCATACCAAAGGGTCGATAAACCAGGGGTGTTTCCGGTAACATTAGCCGGGTAATCACCAACGATTGAAGACCCGACAACCATCTGATCATGCAGATCTTGGTTGTTGTAATTTCCATTCTCATCGTACGCAGGACCTGGCGATCCCCCGATAATAGGGATGGGGCCACAAGCGTCCGCATGACGATACCGCGTCCACCCAGCCAGCCTTGAATAACCGGTGGCGGTACGGCCATCCATGTTGAACACTAGTTCAAAGTCGGACGGCGACACCGCACCTCGAACGGTTCTGGCGTCATACCCACCCTGGATCGGGGAATACGTTACGTCGCGGCCACAGCTCATTTGAAGGCTCGGATGTAGAACGGAATTGCAACGACAGGATGATAGTTATTGAACGGGGTTGCCGAAATTCCTACACCAAGATTCTCCTCGGCAATAGCAGCAAGCTGTGGATGGAGACTTGCCACTGGATACCTGGTGACGTTATTGGTAACGCCATTAGCAGGATTAGAATCGAACGTACCAATATCCAAACCGCCACCCTTGTCGTCCGGTCCATCAAAGGCAGTGTCGGCTCCACGATTTGGTATCTTAAAGGATACAGGATGCGTGTGCGACGGAATGTTCGCCGCTGCCAAAGTTAACTGAGCTGCTCCATCGAGAGTAGCGATTGCCCTGGTTATTGAAACCCCAACCGGACCTCGATCACTAAAGTTAGGAACCTTGAAATCGTTGATCGTGTCGGTTCCCCAATATACACCGATGGCAAGAAACAAGTCCGGGTAGGCAGCCCTGAGAAGCACCTGTCCATTGCAAGATAGCCACTTGGAAGAAGGTGGAGTTGGCCTTCCCGACATTGTGATGCTTCCAACCGGGTAGAGTAGGTCGGACAACTCACCGGCAAACACCTCGGACGGGTAGCCAGTCGGTCCGATCATGTACTCGAAAAACAACTTCAACCTGTCATTGGTTTGCAACAGTTGCTGGAAACGAGTGCACGCATCCTCGCTCCAGTTCATTGGATCGAAGCTCGTGGATAAAACAGGTGATGGCATGGTTACTTATGGCTGTAGTTCTACGGTTGTGCCGGCTCTGCGACAGCAGCAAAGAGTTCAAAACCGCCGTTGGTAATCGAGGCCCCCGTGATATACAGAGGAACGTTGAGGATGAAGTTCCCAGGAGATTCCGGGTCTTCAGTGATTAGTTTTTGTTCCAGTAGGATTAGTGGGTCCATAAGATTAAGCGTTGAAAACCACCAGCATTTCAACAATTTTTATCAGTTGATTCAAGTTCATTCTCGTCCCTCAATGAACTGATCAGCGACCGGATCTTCTCCTCGTACATCTGCATGGCCCGGTTGGCCTTCGACACATCACAGTCGCCGTCATCAACCTTACGCCACCGCATGTACTTCTCTATGATGTCGTAGATCTCCGGCTTGATGGATCCAGCGGTAGTCAACCATGATGGCGGGATCTGGACACCGTCGGCCCAATCTTGCTGCTTGCCTGTCCACTCAATCGTGATCACCTCGTTCGAGGATAACCGTGGGTGGATCATCAACATCCCGCTACCGTGGATAGCTACCGCCCTGTTCCCGGGAACAGCTGTAAAGTTGAGCGTGCTATCCGGGACATACAGCAACGGGTACTGCGAGTAAGGAACAGGGTTTACTGCCACCGGATACGCCGCGCACAATGCAGCGTTTGCAACCCGGCAGTCGAAGTCTTCCTGATTCAACTGAATGGCTACGAGCTTCACGCAGCCAACCGTTGGATCACTCGTCGAAATGGACTCAACAATCCCCTTTGGAGCGTTGAAATAACTCACCCCGCACGAATACCCGGTATCCGCGTATTGGACCGTGGTGAGGTTCGACATCCGCAACTGCGGGACCTTCTCCTGAATCTCCACCAAGGCAGTCGATAACCAGTCCTTGGTGCGGCACACCAAATTCCTGGCGATTCCCTCAGGCCATACGCCAGATTGGACCTTGCTGAAGATTTCAAGAACTGTAGGCATGGACTAAAAAAGGTCTGAATCCACTACCTTATCGATAACAATTGGCTGTGCTACAGGACGGCTGGCCTCACTTGGCTTTGCTTCGGGAGCCAGCTTCAGAGAGACAGCCACCGTTGGGACCGGTTCGGCAGCAGGAACTCCAGCAACCGGCGCGGCTGGAACGGTGGCAGATTGGACTTCAGGCGACTTCCCGAAGAACGGGTTAGCGTCCGCAACAGCGTGCTGCCTTGGTCGGAGTCCAATCCTCTGGCTTTCGCGCCACGACTCGAACACCTGCCCGCTGGCGGATAGCTGTTTTTTTTTATTCTCGAAATCGTCACCATCGATCTCGGAAACGCCACCGAGCCGGCGCTTAATAAACCCACGAAGACCTTCAATCAGCCTCTTATCGTTGGTAGCAAGGCATCCGTTGTCACCACCAAGATCCTCCCACCGGACCACAGTACCAGAAACGATCACGGGGTTGGTGGTTAACTCCTTTAAAAAGAAGACGGGGGTTGGGTTTGTGAGATTGGAATCGCTCGTGGTTGAATCGCTCATTTTAGTTTTCTGTTATGGTTAGGATTGGAACTTGGGCCTTGTCTTCTTTCACACTCGTTGGCGGAAAGCACGGAGTCAATAGACGCTCTTTAGTAAATGTAGGAACCGTCTTCTCGGACAACTCGATACGAGATGCAATCATCGCAATCCGGGTGTGGGTGTCTACAGCCAACCTAGCCAGCGGAATAAACTGTTCTGAAACAACCGAAGTTTGTTTTAGTGCTCCATCTACGATTTTTGAAATCTCATCCATCGCCGCCATGGAAGCGAGATACCTTCCACGGGCAACCTGTATGGCACCAGCTTTGGTCAACCTGTCGCCAAGCTCCTTGTAATCGTTCAGGTTCCTGATTGAAATTGAACCAAGTCCAAGGTTTCTTGCAAGGCTATCCTGTTCGGCTGTAGTGATTGAAAGGGTATCCGACTGTCTACCTCTCTTCTGTTTTAGGTGTGGCTTATCCATTGTGTTTTCTGTGATAATTCCAGGCGGTCCAACCAAACATCCGTACCCCCCAGTACGCCTTCGTCCTGACGATGATTCCAATCCCACAAGCCTCAAGTGCCTCAAGAAACAGTTTATCAGCTTCGGCCCTGGTGACAATCCCGGTGTAGTACAGCCAGTCATGAAGCACCGCTGCATCACTATTGGACGCTTGCCTGGACAGCAGGTTCCATCTGAATATGTATGACGATGCGAAATCCGTAACGAACAAAGCCGGGATCGTGAAAACGGCCCCAGACTTCGACGTGTATGCAAGAGGAGCCTCGACACGGAACCTCACTCCGTCAATCACGCGGACTAGAACTTGGCTGTCGAAACCATACATAGGTTACTTGCCGGAGTACGCCTGCTTAACGATTTCCAATGCCTGGACAAACTGGGCCGCATCCGATTTGTAACCTTTCACCGTCAACGTGATGCTGTTGGATCCAGCCTTGGAATAGCTCATCTCGCTGAACTGCTTTTGGAACAGTCCATTGCGGTACTTGCCAGATCCATCGTTGTTGATCGCTAGCGATGTACACGCTGGAACGATCAATGGAATAATGAACAGGGCTGCGATTGTTTTAAGTTTCCTTTTCATGCGATTTGGCTTTTCTTTGGACGCGGAGTTGAAGGTGGCATTGTTCCTGGAGGTAACGGAGTTGGCAAGGCACTCAACAAAGGCCTCTTCTGATTAACTGATTTCTTCCTTTTCATTCGTAATTAATTTCAGTGACGGTTCTGCCGTCGTGAGTTGCAATGTTGTGCTTCGCGAGAAGTTCCCTTATTTCGCGAATCCTTTCTTTGTCCTTCTTTTGATTTTCAATAATTGTTGGAATGTAATTGATGTTTGTAATAATTCCTTGGATGTTCGAGGTCTGATAACTATTCCAAACCAACAATAAAATCATCCCGATTGACATGAACGCCCTATGAGAAATCACTATGGCCTGTTTCTTTTGCGTACTCATGCCTAAGCAAACATGCCATATGCTAGATAAAGTTTCAAGTGTTTTTGACATATTTACGGGTCTATTTCAAGAACGTCTACTCCGACAATATAAGCGTCTACGGAGCAGGTTACGTTAAGTCCGACCGAATCGGAAACAGCAGTCCTTCCAGACCCAGACCAAACGGCCGGGGTGGTGATGGTAACAACGCTGATCTTCCAGTTGGTGTTTCCCGTGTCGGTAAGAATTGTTGAAGCGTTCAAGTTACCAACCGCTTCAACCGTAAGCGTGCCGGATCCAGCGCTTACAGTCCGCCACTTCACCCGCACCTTCATGGACGTAGCGGACTCAGATGGAAGGGTGTTGTCGGCCAACCGAATGTTCCCAAGACCGTTCCTGTACCGCCAGGCAAACACCTTCTCAGCCGAAAACGATGAAGCGACTGCAACCTCTTCGAACGTCACAACCCCACCAAAATCGTAATAGGTCAGCGCGGACCCTGGTCGAAACGCGTACTTCCTGACGATTGACGACAGCGCGTCATCAAGCCTACCGAAATGCGACCGTGTGTTTGCGTCATCCCCATAAACACCATGGGAGTTCCTGACGTTGTTGACCGTCACCAGCGGATGATTCGGGTTGGCAATCACAACCGAGGATGAATCAGAGAACGACATGAAATCGTTCATGAAAAACTGGGTATTCACCCGGTTGGCAATGACCAAAGAACCAACGTCCGATTGTCCAATTGTCCCTTGCGCTCCTGAAATCGAGAAGTGCGCCCCACCCATTGGAACCATTACGAACGAAGGGGAACCGGCTTGCATGCTAACCGAACATCCAATCGCCTGGACATTACCAGCCCCGAAAGCAATCGGACCGTACCCATGAATTCGCTTAACGGCACAGCCAGAGGCCGAGAAAGGAATTGCCGTGGTAGTGTTGTTGAAAGTCACAGTCGACCCAGACACGCCCGTTGGGTAGATCACAATGGACTCAGACCCCGAGGTGATCTTCAGGATCGAACAGTACGGGATGATCACGTTCGCCACGCTTGACGACATCGTGATCGATCCAGAATCAGCCGTTACCGTAGCAGTTTGAGACAGTGTGACCACATGGTTAACACTCGGGAACTGCTCTATTCGGCAGCGCATTATGGCCAGGTCTGAATCCCGCGTATTGATCGCCGGTCCGTACCACGCCTCAAACTGACAGTCTGTCACAGAACCCTGAACGCCAAACGAGTCGACTGCAATGTACTCGTAAGGAGCCCACGCATACTGCAATCGGCAATTGGAAACGATTGGGTTGTCACACCCGTAAAGCCGGATCTGAGTGTCGCCACCCATGAACGAACATTGATCGATAAGTGTCTCGAAGGCTTTGGTCAGATGAATCGCCTTCCTTGGTAGCCTTGAAACCGTGTTACCGGATGGGTAGAAGGTCTGGATCGTCTGGTTGAATCCGCATCCGCTGAAGGTTACCCCTGAGATGTACCTCTGATTTGATCCAATACCGACCACACCGAGACCCTCGCTTCCGAATTCAAATCCACTGGCCGTTCCGAGTTGGAAGTACATGTCCTTGAACACATACGGACCAAGGGCTTCATTCTGGAACGTCGCATCAAACTCGGACACAAGAAAGGAACTCGGAGATGCCGGGGTAAACGTAATCTGGCTGGACGAAAACTGGGATCCGACCGAGATGTCCGTACCCAAGCCGGCACCCTTCGTTGTCCTGACACCCTGCCACGTTGTTGACCTACCTGGAACGTTGATGGTCGATGTAACCAGGTAATTCCCAGGAGGAAAGTAAACAGTGTAATCGTCTCCGGCAGCATTGACTGCGGCTTGAATACGAGCTGTATCGTCCGCGATCCCATTCCCAACCGCACCCCATTGCTTCACGTTGATTCTATCAGCAAGAATGTTGGTCCACGATCCAGCCCCAACCGAATCGATCTTGGATCCACCGTTTACACCAGTCTTGTTGTTGACCCAGTAGAAGATGTTCCCACCACCATCACCCGGACTGTTGTACCCAAGCGTGATCGCCTTCTTCCAAACCGATGTGTCCAACGCCGTCAATCCGGCAGCCGTGTCAGACATCACGGAAACATTGTCTGGTAGAACCGTGCTGCCACCTACGCCATTAAGGATCTCCGTCCAACTCGTGAGATTTGCATCCAGCCTCCACAGCTTCCCGTCCGCAGCGGTGAAGACCATCATCCCCTGCTTCCTCCACGAGGCCCGAATCGCATCCCGTTCAGTAGTGGAACTAACGGCCCTGTACCCACCACCAATCCACGCATCCCAAACAGCTGGACCCGAATCGTTGTAAGCAGACCTAGTCGCAGGACCGGTAATGACTTGGCTACCAATCGGTGGAACGCCGCTCGCTGGGAACGGAACTGGGTACGGGTAGGATCCAGGAACAGCCTGACCAAACATCGGTTGAATAGTTCCGAGAACTAAATAAAGAAGAACAAGTTTAAGTTTCATAATTTTACGGAACTATCAGTATCGATCCAACGTCCCCACCATAGTACGGATTGAGGCTCCTGACAATTTTATAGTCAGGACTGAAAAAAGGAAACTCATACCCTTCTTCATAACCGCATCCATTCTCTTCACTCGTCCCATAACCGTCATCCATGCTTGCCATAACAACGTTGGAATTGTCCAAAGCAAGCTTGAATCCACCGATTGCTGCCGGCAGTGGCCAATCAAACGGGATCATCATCCAGAAGTATCCAGCCCAACGACGGTAAGAGATGTTGACAGCTATATCGGCACGAGTAGCCGAGGTGAATAACATCGATACATTAACAACAGGAGTGACTACCGGCGGTCCATCGGTAGTCACAACGGACAGAAGTACTGGTCCAGCCATTAACTGATTCCAAGCAGAAGAACCTGGAGTTATGGTGTAAAGTGCGGTAGCCGCTCCGTTGAGGTTATTCAACGTCGCACCAGAACCGGAGTTTCCGAAGATACCACCGTAATCCAACACCCCGTCGTAAGCGGTAAGTAATAAAATACATGAAGATGTCGCATTTATTACTGGAGTTATCCCGGTTAAACCGTTTACGGTCATTGTTCCTGTTTGGGAAAACGTGTACGTATCCGCTGTAGCGGACAGGTTCTCAACCCTCATCTGTGTTCGGATTGCGAATAAGCAGCTCAACTCAAGACCGACAACCAATTTCTGCGGATACAAACCACCTGCTCCAACAAGAGTGTTGGGCCTAGTCCACCCAGAGCCAATGAGATTCAAAGCTGGACTACCGGATGAGACTTGAACAAATGGCGTCAGTGTGTCGAACGTCTCAAATGAGTATCCGCCAGCCTTAACCAATGCATTCCTGTCTTCCTCCTGAAGTTTATTGTCTCCACTCGGTGGACTGTTGAAAACGAACTGGCCTGAGAAGTTGTTTGGATCATAAAACTCGGGATACAACAACCCCCACTTCACCCTGGGTTGTGTAACAACTTCGATCTCCCCATTTAGATATTGAGTAGCGGATCCACATGCGTTTTCTAACAACAGGTAAATGTTGTAAAGATCCTGTGTTGTTGGCGTACCTGAGATCGTACCGGTTGCGGTATCCAAACTCAATCCAGGAGGAAGTTCGCCAGTGTAAATCGACCAAGTCCTAGGGTAAGAACCTGAACCTTGAAGAACAAACTCAAACGGTTCACCAACTGCCATCTGACCAAGCGACGTCGTTAATATCAGTGGCGAAACGCAACCAGTCTCAGGATTACAATTGTTCGAATCTCCACCGCAAACACTAGTGAGTGCAGTGAATGAACAACCATTCGATGTGTCCGAAGGTAACGGAAGAAAGTTCTCCATATTCCGTTTTTAATCAACCAAATTTAAATCACCGGTTGTCTGGTCGAATGTAAACAAGTGCTCTTGCAATTCGGATGGTTGAGTCCAATCCGTCATTAGCTGTTTTGAAAATAATTACCTGACCGTGAACCAAATTAGAAAACCCGGAAACCATTTGGGTGGAAACGGTTTTTACTAAAACGTCATTAATAAAGAAGTACGCAGCCGGTGAACCGTGAGGGATTTCAATCCTGAGATTAAATACGGTTGAAGCAGTGGCTGGGATTCCAGTGTCTTGAGAAGCACTTTCGGTAGAGCTTAATCTTGCTACAGCCAACCAATTAGCAGATGTGCTGTCGTGTCTAAAAAACACACCCCTTGTTAACGTGTTGTAAACCGCGTTACCAAAACCGCACCTAATCACATAAGAATCGTCGGACGCTATTTCACTTGGCGTTAGTATTTCGGTCATGAATACTGTTCTTCCTTCACCAAGCTTGATGTGGTTGATAGCAATACCACTACCCCAATTACCCGATTTTGTCAACAGACCATTGATCTGATTGATCAATGGAACGATCTGAAATTCGAGAGCATCTGGTCTTCCTGGAAACTCTACTGTAGTTTCAACTGGAGCGTACCCGCTTACCTTGTGGGCAGAAGTCCAGTCACCCAAAGCATATACGGAACCAACCCCAACCATAGGAGAACCATCAAACTTTCGAATGTACGCATTGTTGTCACGAACTAAGTCTCCGACGCTATCTGTCACGTACCATCCCGCAGGAGTTTGGTACGTCCGATAAATAAGCTGGTATGTCCTCTGTAATCGAAAAACACCACCTTCAGGAACAAACCCGTCGGTGGTGTAGATTGGTTGAAATGGCCCACTGTCACCAAGCGCTAAGGTTGGTGACCGCTTGATACCAATCAGATTCGTATTGACCATATCTGCCCCAATACCGAACCGAACAAATACCGTCGTCCCGTTTGGATAGATGTTTGTTGTGGCATAGTCAGGGATACAAATGTTCAACGAATTCGCAGATGTGGTCCTGATACGGTATTCGTTGTTTGTTGAGACAGTGTAATCGAAAGCATCACCATGGTAAAACCCAGCAGATCCACCACCTCCACTAACAATCTCCGTCCAACTCGTGAGATTTGCATCCAGCCGCCAAGACTTCCCGTCGGCTACTGTGAAAACCATCATCCCCTGTTTGCGCCACGAAGCACGGATCGTATCACGTTCAGTCGTGGAGCTAACCGACCGGTACCCACCTCCAACCCAAGCATCCCACACCGCTGGACCCGAATCGTTGTAAGCAGACCTGGTCACAGGCCCGGTAATGACTTGGCTACCAATCGGTGGAGTTCCGCTCGCTGGGAACGGAACTGGGTACGGGTAGGATCCAGGAACCGTCTGCCCACGCAGACCAAACCCGAAGAGAACCAATAAAAGGAATTTGTGAAACATTTTCATATAGCTAGAGTCGTCCACGTTGTGAGGTCAGAGTTAAGCCGGTAGGTGATTTGGGTGTCCATCACAAACACCTGCATCCCGTGGATCCTAGCATTGGCGTTGATGCCATTCCTGTCAGCCACATTGGCTCGGCACTGGTAACCGCCACCAACCATCGTGGCCCATATCCTAGGAGGATCACTGTAGGCCGAACCATTCACTGGCCCGGTCACGACTTGGGTGCCGTTTGGCATTACACCAGTCGATGGAATCGGGACTGGGTACGGGTACGAAGCTGGGTATCCTGCTGGCATGGTAGGTTGTGGTACGTTGTCGAAATAAATGCGATGAATTAGCCCATTGTATCCATTCGGATGAAGGGCGGCTAAAGATCCTAGGTAGTAAACAACACCGGTTGTATTGTTGACAGCCCAAACCGGGCTTGAAGAATCACCGCCAAGCACAGCCTCCTGAAAGGCCAGAGATACAATTGAGTTTGTGTTTGCACCAGAGACCGCCCACGACCACGTTGATCTTTGGAAAAAGTACACCCACATTGTGCAGTTTTGAATCTCATTATCCGGTATCGGGTTAAAGATAAAACTGCTGCTGTAAAACGGAACCAACGAAAGCTGAAATCGAATGTCAGAGACAGAACCAGGAAAACCAGGAATCTCAGGCTGGTTGAACTCCGGTGTGTACATCGGATACTGCGACTCCAACCTGGTTGCTGGAGACCCCGATTGGTCAGTGTACGGAACACTGATCGGTGAAACAGGAACAGTCTGACCGTTCGTTGTTTTTGCAGTAAGAAGATTTCCGACACCTACGTGGCTCGTTGAAACAACAAAAGGAATACCATTCGCTGGGTTGTAAACAGCTACTGCCGGAGTGTTGGCGGCACCCCACAACATAACGATGTTGGTTATTGATGGAGGGGGTAACATTCTGGATTCAGATTCATGTCACAACTTTCTTCATTTAAACCAATAAACCTCCATCAGGTTGATGATGGAGGTTTGTATAATCCGAACGATTTTCCTTTAAGTAGCCGTCATTGTGAACCCACCATTGTTGGTGTTTGCCGTGACGTAAACCTTGCCAGCGATACCGCCAATCGTGAGCGACTGGTACGGCGTGTTGACGCCAGGGTTTAGAACAACTGGGAACCCGGACTGCGTGTATGACGGGGATCCAGTGAGTAGAGAATCAGCAAACCAGAAGACCTGGTAAATGTCCACCACGCCAACTTGGGGCGGGAAGACGTAGGTTCCGTTCCTGGTGCCAAGAACAGCGAATGCGAACGAGCCAGCCTCGAACGTGGCAGAAGGCGTGATAAAATCACCGGCAACGAAGGACCCTGGAACAACTCCAGCCCAGTTGCCACGATAGTGTGTCCGAACACCAGCGGACGAACTGACACTCATTGTCCAGCTAGCAGTCCCGTCCTGAGCGCACCCATTCCGGTCCACCAAAGTGATCGCCGGTGTAAACGATCCGTTGACGGTAGGAGTTCCAGAAATTACACCATCACCACCGCCACTGTTGGTAGTGAAAATCAACCCGGCTGGCAAACCAGTCATGGTTCCATCCGCCAGATGATTAATCCAAGAGACCAAGACCGGAGAGTAAGGAGTGCCCTCGACAGCTGTCGGAAGCGTAGTAAGAGGACTGACAACCGTCGGACCAACAGAGGCCGAGATCACCAGACTCAGTACAGCAGTAGCGTCCGGAAGCGTGCCGTTCGATAGAGTAACCGTAACCGAATAGGTCGCGGCAGCAGCAGTCGGCCGACCACTGATCAATCCGTTGACAGAGTTGATGGTCAATCCGGCAGGCAACCCGGTCGCCGACCAAGTTCCACCACCGGATCCAACCACGTTAAAGCCGTACAAATTACAACGTTGACCCGAGGTGATCGTCGTAGTTGAAATGGTAGGGGCAGCAGGAACACAAGTGCTGTCTACACAGACGTTTGTCTGAGAAGTAAACGTGCAACCCATAGCCAAGCTGGCGGGTAACGGTAGAAAATTGTCAGCCATACTCTAGGTGGTTTATCTGGAAATTACAAATCTTACACTACCTAACAACTGAAAAAGAAAAGTTTGGATTGGGGCCAGAACACAATGGCCCTGGCCCCGTTATCCAAGTTAATAGACCACAATTGAAGCAGTGATCGTTTGAGTCGACCCGCAGGAAGTGGTCGCTGTGACGTCAAACGTAACCACCGGAGCAGCCGCTACAGGGGTTCCTGCCAAACGACCATCCGCAACCTCGGTCAACCATCCAGGCAAACCCGAAAACGTCCAAGACGCAATGGGCGCCCCACCAGCATCGATGAACTGGTACACATAAGGCACCCCGGTCTGACCGCGAATGATGGAGTGTGGAGGCGGACCGGTCACATAGATGCGAGGGGGCGAACAAACCGGGAGGGCCGCCGACAATGGCGGAGTACATGCCGGCAGACCCGGACCCGGAATGAATGAATCAGCCATGGCTATTAGACAGCTCCACCGAGATCCAACGCATTACCAGAAGCGCCGCAATGTTCCGGCACAAGGTCGGCGATACCCTCAATCCAGAGGGAAGCCAACGGGCAATCCACAACGTAAGCGCGTTTGGTAGTCATGATCTTCATGGACCGTTCCGGGAGCTTAACCGCACAGAAAGCAGATCCATTGATGGCGGCCATCTGATCGATGTTGGCCGACTTGTGCATCACCGTGGCCGATTCGATCACGGACTTGTAGATCGAGTTGCCAAGGTCAAGAGCGAGCAGGAGACGGCCGCTGTTACTGATGCCACCAGCCGCACGCTTGTGGGCGTCCAGCCAATCGTCCAAGGCTTCAGAAGTGACAATGCGGAGAATGACTCCAGCGGGACGGTCAAGCTCGATGTCCACGAAGTTGAAGCCAAGCTTCGTCTTGACGGACTGAAGACTGTTGATCGGCTCGTTGACCTGGAGCAATCCTTCGAACCGGTTCTTCTTGTACCGCAACAGCCCCTGACGGAGCTTGATGGCGTATGCACTATCCGTGACAACCTCGATGACGTTGGAAGTATTCCCGTTGTCCTTACGAACACGGTTCATAAGGTAGAACCGCTCAAACAACTCAGGTAGGTTGAGCACAATACCTTGGAGATCAATGACAGACCCGCAAGAAGCCAGCTGTTCGTAAATACCAACAGGATTCGCACGACGACCCATGTTCCTACCGAAGATGCCGGGGAAGTTCAGGTAGTTGGTGACCAACGATCCATCAATGGACGTGATCGGTTCCAACAGACCCCAGTTGTTGATGTCCTGGTTCGGGAGAGCTTTCTCAAAGAAGAAGGAATGGACCTCACGGTTTTTGAAGTCTTCGAAGACCTGCTTGTTCCGCATGACGGAATCGACTTCTCCGAACTCCTTGAAGAACGGATTACCGGCCCTGAGCGCCGAGTAATACTTCTCAACCTGATCATCCATGCACCACGTGACCCGCGTCTCACCAAAGAACGCCGGGTACATTTGCCTAGTGTTCAAGGACGGGATCTGATTGCAATACGCTTCGTAGCTGTCCACGTTAGGGGTGCTACGAATGCCGACGCCAGAAGCAGGGTAGGCGGTCCGGTTGGCAACCAAGGCCGCATTCGCGTTCTGGCTGACAGCGTAAACCGTAACGTACGTCGAGGAAGCGACCGCTTGGATCACTTTCCAGTTGGTACGGGTAGTGGAACCGCCACCCGTCTGGCTGGTGATCATCACCACAGAACGGGGCGGGAACCAATCAATGGACGGAGGAATTCCGGTTTGTGAAGCCGCCCGGAAACTGTAGGTGTAGTTACCCAAAGCCGGATCAGGGGCGGCGGCGGGGACAGGAAGCGCGGGAGGGGTAAAAGCTGCCGACGGAGCTCCGGCGGAAATGTCCCAATAGTTGTTGTTGATCGGGCCATTCCTACCAATCATCACGAACGGACGAATCTCCTTGTTTGAGTTAGGGAGATTGTCGAAGTTCAGCTTCCTCGTATCCATCGGACGCGAGGTTGCTTCAATGAGTGTAGCGAGCGAATTCTGGCGGATCTGGCACATGTTGCCTTCCAGATCAGCCTGGATGATTCCACCTAGGACCCGGAACTTGCCTTCCGCGTCATTGTAGATGTCGTCCAGCTCACCGGCACCAGTTGGACTGATGTCGAATTCCGTGAACGCCCCGCAGTTTTGACGACCCAGCGCTACCGCCGGAACACACTTCTGAAATAGATCTGCCGTTGCCATATTGTGAAGCTTGTAGTTATCTCTATCTGGAATAACTATGCTCCACCCATTGCTCCTTGAAACATTTTGTCGTAAACATTCTTGCTAGAAATCGCTGGCGTTCCAGAAACGATAGTTGGGCCACCACTGGAAATTGACGGAGATGCTGATTTTGTGGCAATAGTTTGCGGTTTGTCCTCTTTTGGAGGTGTCTTTGGTGCGCTTACTGAACCCTTCTTGACATAACCCATATCCGCGATCTGCTTTTCAAGGGCCGCGTTTGCAGCAGCAATCTCATGTTTAATTGCTTCAGCCGCATATAACTCCACCAATCCAATGTTAAGTGTCCAATGATTCTTAGCCTCGGAAGCAGACAGTTCGGCAAACTCTGACAGCGGAAGGTAGGCCCGACCTTTATCGTCAATACCTTCGTTTGGTCCAGACATCGCGTACTTGTCCACGGCCGGCAACAGATTGCTGAACACAGCATCCCGAAGCGGGTCATTGGCCGCATTGATTGTTTTCTCGCCGCCAGGAGACATCATCTGAACTGCCTTGTAAACGAGCGGCAAGTACCTTTCAGATGCATCGGTGATGATCTTCGCTTGGCCGGGGTTGGATTTCTTGAAGTCATTGAACTTCCCCTCATCCATGATCGCGGACGCAATCTCAGGATCCAGCCCGGAAATGACAGTCTCAGATACCCGGACAGCTGAAGATCTGGCAACCTTGGATGTTTCCTCAACGATCTGGGCAAGCTCCTCCTGCTTCTTCCTGGAATCCATCTGCTCCCGGATCGGCTTCATCTGGGCCTCGACCGCTTTGGCCGTCTGAACGGAAACTCGGGCAGCCACCATGTCCTCCTCATCGATGTTCGGAGACAGCTCCTCGATTGCCTCGGAATGCTCCGGGTCACTCGGGTTGAATCGCTTGCCACCGTTCTCTCTGGAATACGCTTGAGCGTAGGCTTGGATGTCGCTGGCCGACTTCTTCAGGATCTTTTGGATCCGACCGCTACCGTACTTCTCTGGATCGACATCGGCCAACGCACGAAACACTTCCGCCTTCCGAGCAAACATCTCCGGGATATCCGGTTCACTTGGAGCAGCTACCGGCACCGGTGGTGGCGGTTCGTGTTTGGATTCCTTGACAGCCTTTGCCGCAGCGGCGGCGGCTACAGCGACGATCTCTGAATCTGTCCGTGGCTTTGGACCGACCCTTGTCCTCTTTGGCTGGACTGGCTTCGGATCCGCCTTCACCTCGGGATCAGCTGGCTTGGCCGGATCTGGTGTGAGGTCAGCAGCCTTGGCGGCAGGATCGACCACATCCTTGAGATCTTGCCCCTTAGGTGGTTCAACCTTCTTCGGATCGGTCTTCACCCCCATTACGTCATCGAATAGCTTCGCGATGTATGGTGGTTCGGGTGTAGCCGGTGCTGGATCAACCGCCGGGGTTGCAGGAACGGTTGGAGCAGGAGCAGCTGCTGGAGCGTTGATTGGAGGAACCTCTGGATTGTTCATGTAATTGGCTGGATCAGATCACCTGTTTCGGTTATTTCATTAAGTACACCAAGAAAGCATTGCATCTCATGAACCTTTCCAAGCGGGATTCGCAGGGACGGTTCCATGGATACGTTGTTGCCGGACAATACCCAGTCAGCTCGGTCGGCAATGATTTGCCCGATTTCAAGTCGCTTCAGTAACAACTGAGCCTTGACCGAATCAATCAGATTGATCATCGGCTTGCTGACCATCATCAAACCGATCTCTCTTTTTGCTTCTTCGCTGAGTGCTTTCGGTTCAATCATGCCGCGCCAGTAACATTTTGAATGATTTGTTGAGCAATCGGAATAGCTTGGGCGTTAATCTGATCTTGCGTCTGAGGTTCCATCTGCGGCTGCTGCATGGGCTGCGGCTGTGGCTGTGGCTGTGGCTGACCTATCGATTGCAGGAATTGCATCACCTGACTCAACGCCTGTCCTTGATCAGCAACCTGGGCGGTGACCTTGGCCACTTCTTGCCCGATCCCACCGATCACAGACTGGGTCGCCTGGTTGGCCTTGGCGAGCGGGTCCACGACTCCCTCCTTGATCCCGCCGGCAATCCGCTTCTCGACCTCTTCCATGCCAGCCTTGACAATCTTCACCACCTCTTCAGCGGTCACTTTGGGTTTCGCTTCCTTTTCATCCGATTTATCAATAAACCGCCACATTTTCGGGACTCCGAGGTATTCCAAAGAGTCATTGAACCGTTCAAGAAGCTTCTGTGGACCAACAGCTTCAAGCAAGGCCGGGTTCTGCGCTACCACCGTGAACGCTTGGATCATCGCCACACCAACCCGATCCTCCACAATCCGCTTGTCCCCATCCCGGCTAGACGCGAAACCGTCCAGGTCAAGCATTGAAGTATCCCCGGTAACGACCCGAAGATCGGAACCTGGAATCTGCTCTCCAACCTTAAATCCGATGTCCTCCAGCGTCTTCTGGTCGGCATCATTGGACACCGCAACCTCGGCCAAGATCTCGCTTGATCCGTACTCCATCAGGGCTTCGTAGTTCGACCGCTTACGGGCAAACCTGGCAGCATCGATGAATCCACCGGTGAACTGGGTTCTGGTCGACGCGAACCCTTGGACAATGGTTACTTCTTTTGCCGACTGTTCGTGGGTCGCCGATGTCCCAACCTCCTGCGGAGTGAACCCCAACAACCGTTCCATAATCTGGATCTGGGTGTTTATCGCAACCAAGATGGAACCTGTGTCCAACATGTCGAACCGGAACTTATCGACCGCAGACCGGGTATCAGCAGAACCGCCGTACCCAATCTTTGTCTTGTCAACTAGCAGGAAATTCAAACCATTGAAGAACTGTTGACCTTTGTTTTGAAGTTTATCAACATCCTTCTGTGAAATCACGTTCTTGTCCAGCAAGATTAGGTTCGCCAGGTTGCTCTTAACCGCGAGAAGGTACTGCGACATCAGGTTGCTGATGTGATCCTGATGAGGGATCAGCTCAAGCGCCAACGAGGCGTTGATGTCTCGGTTAGCGTCGTAGTCGTAAAGCGTTACAGCACAAGGGTTGTAAGCGAAAGGAACCACATGGATACAAGTGGAATCGCCAGCGTAAATGAACCGATGCCAGACAGGCTGGTCGTAGTCGTACAGACCCCAGTCCTTCGGTACAATCTTCTCGAAAATTACTGCCCTTGAAACCCCGGAATCCATGTCACCGGACTGGTACATGAATCCCTTTTCTTCCCGTTGGTTTGTCGACAGTAAAGCGGAAGGATTGGGGATCTTTGCCTGGCACGGATAAAATCCAGAGTAGGATTCGTATCCAGAATAGTTGAACCATCCACCTGTGTTTGCCCCGTAGGAGATCTTGTCTCGGTTCCAGAATGTCTCGTCATTCTTGATTTCCGAATACCGAACGATGTCAAAGTATCCAGCGTACCTCGTACCAGTATCAGAGTTGAGCGAGTACAGTGGATGAGCCCGGTCGTAAAACACCTTGGAAGTGTGCGGGCAGACGTACAAAATGCCCTCCTTTACGACCTTCTGCTTGAATTCCCCACCTTCCATGTACGGCCTTGACTCCGTGAAGTACTCCGAAGCCGCGAACGTGAACGACTTTCCGTAAAGCAAAGCAGGCAGAATGGTCTGGGTCTCCATTGCACCGTAGCCCATGCTGGATGACATCCTCTCAACAGCAGACGTCACAATATCACACTGAAGCTTGGTCTTCCTTGAAAGGACCGCAGGCTCGTATTTGTAGGTTGGGTAGGTGTCCCGCTCAGTGGACAGTTTCGCCCACCGAAACTTCACATAGGCCATCACGAACGGAACAAAGATGCCCCAGAATGTCGGGATGTCTACAATCTCACTCTTCTTTGTGGTCGGATTGATCAATACATCCAACCGGAGAAGGTCCTTCAACCCGTAAGCCACCAAAGCAGAATGGACTTCTTTCGCAGACTTCTGGCCGGACATCAGGTCCCGAACGAAGGTAGCTGTAGTCTGATCCTTGGGTGCATCGTAGGCCATGTCAACAGCACGGAACAACCTGGCCTCCTCGAAAGTCTGCGACACGCTCGTCCTGAGAATGTTCATGTGCCGAGTGATCAGTTCATCGATCTTCGGTTCAGAAGCTTTAGGCGATTCGAACTTCTTCTTGAGCAAATCAGGGGAATACCCCTTTTTTTCGAGTGCTTTGATGAACGTGCCCATGATTTTTAGGAGGACGGATACTGATTCTTGACAGGTTTGTTCATCTTAACCGTTTCGTCTATTTCTTCCACTTCATCATCATCGGAAACGCCTGCATCCTCCACCCCGGAGAACGACAGCACGTCGAAACAGAACGTGCCTCCGTCTTTATCCTCGGTTTTCCTGCTCATTTTAAGGGTGACCTCGGAGATAATCACCTCGTCACCAACGTTCAAATCTCCCAGTTCTGGTTTGAGAATTTTGTAGAACTCCTCGCTAAACCTTAACTCTGGATACAAACATCTGGGTTTCGAATTATTTGATCTGAGCTCAATTCCAGGAGTTCCAGAACCATAGGTCGTCTTTATTTCCAGGTTAATAGGCTTGTTCATAAATGAATCCGCCATTACGGTGAACCACAACTAAGCAAAACGCAATGCCAATAATTGAGGAAAACGGACACAGGTTTTGGATCCCATCAATGTCCGCAAAGGGAAGAACCGTTTTTGATTCCAAAGCCAGATGCATATTGCTTCATGGTCCAAGGAAGACAACCAAGTCAAATGCCGCCCAGAATAAGCTTGTTAGACACCTATGGGATTACAATAGGGCAATAGCCGCAATCGTGGTTAAGGGCCTTAAAAACGCCGTTGGATCAGGGGTTTGGGAAGACATCATTAAACCAGATGGTATCCTGGAATCTGAGGATACGGAATACTCAAAGGTCGGTTGGTTCAAGTCGGGGATAGGAGCCAAGTACACCATCGCTCCGACGATGAAAGCAGACACCAAAATGAGGTACTTCCGGATGACCAACCGTCATGGCACCTATTCGGAAGCACAACTTCACACTCTTCAGAATGATCAAGATGTTGAAATTGTTTTCAAGGATTCAAAGTTCTCTTTTATTTACATTGTTGAAGCTGACAAGTTTGAAACGGATCTTGTCTTCAGAAGGTTGGTTGAACAGTTGAGGTTGCCAAATGTCCCGCATACCAGCCGACAGATCATCCTCGACTGCAATCCACCTAGGGCTGGTGAGAACCATTGGATCTACAAGACGTTCATCCGGAACAAGGGGGGCGTTTACATTCCAAGCATCAAGCCGGACTTCCAAGAGATCGGGTTCCAGGTCGAAGATAACTCGTTCATTACTGCCGCTGAAAAGCAGGAGATCTACGACAACAACGCCTCCGATCCTATCGACTTGGCCCGCTACTACTACGGGCAATGGGTGAAATCTTCGAAGGGTGGGATCTTCAAGAACCAGTTCCGACCGTCATTCCATGTAATTGGAGACAGCACCTCAGACGACCCTTCCGAGCATACGATCCTGGTGCCGAGCACTGAAAGCATCGAAAGGCCAATGGGATGGGATCTCGGTGACGCGGTAAACCATGCGATGGTCATGTCTGCAAAGAGGCCGTTCGGAAAGTCGTTCGTGTTCGACATATTCGACGAACTCGTCATCACCGGTAAGAACTTCTCCACGAAGGAGTTTGGTAGGATTGTCCTAGAAAAGATGGAGTTCTGGGAGAAATTGGCCAAGAAGAAGGATCCGAATGCTGTGATCAATTGGCGGTCTTGGGCTGACGCGGCAAACACGAGGTACTTGTCTGCCGCCGACGCCAGTGAAGCGATGGTCCTGTACAAAATTTCAGAGGGTAAGTTAAACCTTTTGCCTGTACAGAAAGGAGCCGGATCGGTTTCAAGGCGCGTCAACCTCTTGAAGAGGGCTCTGTACAACAATGTGATCTACGCCAGTGCAAAATGCACGAACGTGATCGACATGCTTTCGTTCATGGAATCCAATGATCCCTACGGGAATTCAGACATGATCGATCCGCAGAACCCTCACAAACACATCTTCGACGCTGTGACGTACCTGTTGATGAATGAGATCCCGTCAGCTTATTCTGACGAACCGGAAAAGGCATCCTCTGGAATCATCCACATCTCATGAAGTGGAAACAGTCTGGAGACAAGGAGCTGTGGGCGCTGTCCGGTGAACGGTGGAAGTACCCGTTCTTCTGTACCCCAGGAACAGTTGGGCTCGAAAACGTGTGGCGGGTCATCTACGCTCTTCCGCTGCCTGTCCACATCTCCAGGTCAGTTGCGGACGTGCTACACGGAATATCGTTTGGATCAATCCGTGACTTCCGGTTTATCAATGACAAAGTCTTCTCGAAAACGTTCACCAAATGCCCGGGGATAACGCCTGAGTACTACGTCCAAAACGAAGATCACATCAACAAGCCGTTGGCACATCTTGAGTTCACAAGGAAGGGTGAGATCTCCTGCGCACTGCCACCAGAAGGAGAATCGTTCGTTCAGTCGGTGTGGGCAAAGACCAAGATAGCAGACCTTGCAACCTTCAAGATCGTGTGGGGGGCCATGTGCCAAGAGATGCCGTCGTGGGTTCTGGAACGAAGATCACCACTCAACTTGGGATGGGGTGTCATCCACGCCTTCCCTTTCCGGTCGAACTGGAAACAGATCCTGCTGTCGAAATACCCACGAATCTGGTCATGGCTAAGCACCAAATCAACGTGGGACAGTCTCTACCTTGGCAGCTTCTACTCGGACTTCATCAGAACGGACATGCTGTCGGTCAACGACGTGGACAAGTGTCACTCGATCAATTGGACAATTGAACTTACGCCAACCAAACGTTGGTCGGAAATCTCTTCGAAGTATGAAACTGCCATCGCTAAAACCATCCCGCCAGAGAACTACTCCAAGAGGATCGCCGAACTCGTGGCGGCTTCCTGGGGCTCAGCAATGGCGTCGTTTTATGCGTTTGTCAAAACCACGGGCACGCCTTGTGGTGATATTGTTGAGAACGATGAGGATAGCACTCTTCACCTGGTGCCAGCATTTCGGTTTTCTAGGATCAATAACTCGGATGATTCAAACCTCGATGTTGCTGTGGTCAGCCGTCTGTCCAGCGAACGCCTCAACGGCCTTGAGGATAAAAAGGATGTCGAGGCAGCGAAGGCTAAAATGCTTAGCCTGTCCGATGGCCGTGATTCACAACAAGGCTCGGATAACGATGAGCTGCGGGAACCCGGGGGAGATGATCACTGGGACAAGTACGCAGCTGGGTTGCTGGTGTAACGTGCGCCTCGCTTCACGGGTGGAAACCAAGACCTGCTGGGCCAAAGACAACGGAGAGACCTACGGTTGGGAATCCTGATCGTCCTGCTTTCTGATCTCGTTGACCAACACAGCCAGCCTAGAGCACATAGGTATTTCAACGATCATCCGACAGATCCTTGAATTCACTTCATTGGACTTCGATGCCGCCATCTTCTTCACAAATGACACAGCGGCTTCAATGGCCTCAGGTGACCTGAAATTCTGCGATTGATCGGATACCTTACTGGCCAGTAATGTGATCCCTGGTTGCGGGATAACCGGTTCACGCTCAATATCCCCATCCTTGGTGTTGAGGTTCAGCACCAAATCAATCGTCTGCTGCTTGGCAATGACCCTCTGAGCCTGCAACATGTCGATCCCACCGCTGACGACTGGCCACACCACGTCCACCGGTTCGGTCCTTCCGATCCGATGCGGCCTAGATTCAGCTTGGGAGATGACCGACGGAAGCCAAGAACCCTCCGCAAAGATCACCATGTCCGCCTTGGTCAACGTCACCCCAATGGCCATCACGATCTGCATGATCAACACCCGGTTGGCGTTCGTGTTCTGGTAGCTGTCGATCAGCCGTTGCCGGTCTGAATTTGGGGTGGATCCATAGATCAGAGAACTTCCTGGGATCTCTTTGTGCAGCCGTTCGAGCACTTCCCGGTGGTGGGCGACCACTAGGATTCGTTTATCGGCGTACTCTTCGTTCACCATCTTGGCGATGATCGGGACCTTCGTGATCCCGACGTTCTGCATTGCGTCACCAGACACCATCTCCAGCTCGCCCATGCTTTTCTTCAGGGCCTCCGATGCAGCGTAGATCTCGTCAACTGTCCCGATGCACTTCGCGATCTCCAGCCTGGCCTTCCGGTCCATCGCCTTGTTGGACCAGTCGGACTTCATGATCTTCAGCATCTCCATCTGACAGGAACGCCACCCGGCCACCTCGTCCTGCGGAATCACATGCATCCGTCGATTGATCGGCGGCAGTTCGGAGACCACGTCCGCCTTCTCACGACGAATCATTATTGTCTTCCGAAGGGTGTCTTGCAGCCGCAACATGTTCGCCCGAATGTGGCCGTCCGACAAATAGCCACCATTTCCGGAGTAATTGAAGTAGAACTTTCCCCAGTCGTTCCACCGAACCGGATCCAGCCAGCGGATAATCGAGTAGCAGTTCTCAACCTTGTTCGGAATCGGAGTCCCAGTCATAGCCACCCGGTACTTGGTCGTCACTCCAGGCATCGATAACGAAAGGCATTCCTTAATTTTCGGGATGTAGCCGAAGATGATCCTAGTGGTCTTCGCCTTTCGGTTTGAAACGTAGTGGGCCTCGTCAAGCACAACCAGATCCCAGCTAGTGTTGATCACTTGGTCTAGGAACTTCGATGCCATAGAATAACCGATTACCACAATCTCAGTATTCGGCCAATCCTTAAAAGCGATCCCAATGGTATGGGTTTTGTCGTAGATCCACTTCTTTAACTCCAACGTCCAGTTGATTCGGACAACTGGTGGGACCACGATCAGTATCCTGTTGAGCGCACGCTTGCTCTTGTTCATCGCGTTCACGTAGGCGATCAACTCAATGGTCTTTCCAACACCCATGTCGTCTCCGATCAGCGTCGCCGGCCGACCAAGCATAAATGACACGCAAGCCTTCTGGAACCCACGAAGCTCCAGTCCATCTGGAACCGGTATGCTGATTTCGGCATCAGTCTCCCGAGACTTGGACAAGGTTGTTTTGTGAGAAGCAGAACGGTCATTCGGGTCAGACCACCACGCCAGATAGTGCCAATGCGAACCACTAGCCCCTGGACTCTTGTGAATCGTTATCCCAAGTCCTTCGAGTCGTGGCTTCTGGCTCTTGTACCAAACGGAATCATCTTCAGAAATCCAGCACGTCCTCCTAAACCGTTCCCCAAACTTTGTCTGGACTGACTTAACCTCAGACCACTCAAGCTTCTCCATCGCAGACCGGACGACACGCTTCTTGGAGTACCATTCTTTCTTGAAGTTATCGTTACGCTGGCCGGTTGTTATTTTCTCATCGTTTGGTTCCATTGGCTATTTCCTTCTCGATTGCGTACTTTAAAACAAGAACAGCATCAGCCGTCTTAAGCGTTAGCTTACCCCCAAAGAATTTGATCGCAGCTTCCTTAAGGTCATTCTTCCATTTGACTTTTAACGGAGCGTTGTGAGCGTCCACTGCATCCCGTTCGGCCTGGGTCATCCCCTTATTCTTCTTCATCTTCTCACCCTTCTGGATTCCAAGATGCTTTTGCCACGCTTGTGGCGTAACTGGAATGATATTGAAACCAATTGCAGCCATGACGCCACGGCAGAATCCAAGGCCCTCACCAAACCTACCCATCGTGAACGCTGAAACCCGAACACCAGTGCAATACGTCTGGCTCTCGTACCAGACTGTCCGATGCCCGCGATCATGAAGCGATTTCAGGAAACCAATCAACATGGACTCGTCGTCATGCATTGGAACGACGTGAATAACTCCACCCTCTTTAACAGCGAATCCCCCGGAATTTCCTGGATCCCAGGCAATGATCATTGTTTGTTCCATAATCCTTTTTCACAAATCCAACCAAACTCCCTTGCCTTGCTGATGTTGCTGCCAATCCAATCATGCCCTTGACGACAAACTGCCAGCCACTTGCTTTGATCGTTCAAAAGCTTACCAAGTCGGCCATGCATGTGGTGAATATCAGTTGATTTCATTTTGCAACCAAGTTCCTTCGCGCACGCACAAACCGGATTGGCTAGCAAGAACTCAACCCTTGATTTCTTGTAGATAGGATCCGTTGGTTTCCTTTTAAAACCGGTCCTCATCTTGGACTTTGGCTTCTTTGAGAACCAAAGCCCTCTTGCTCTTAGCCAAAGCGCCGGCTTCCTTGCTGACTTGAATGATCTGTTTGATGATCTTTTCAGCGAAGAAAACCTTTGCTGCGATGATGTGTTTGCAATCGGTCCCATACCCCTGCTTCTTTTCTCCCTTGAAAACTTTCGGTAGTGTCCGGTAGGTGAACGTTTCACACGAGCAAACGCCAGACCCACCCCATTCTTCTAGGTCAACGAGGTGTAGCCTTTCAGATCTGGTCTGACTCAAAACGTGGAACCTCAGTGGCTCCCCGTTGATTTCTTGGACCTGCATTTATTGTGATGTGTTTCCCGACAGTCATTGATACCACCGACAGAATCTTGGATGTGATCTGTACCGATTCACCCGTTAGCGGTATATCAGACTCTACATTAACCACCGCAATGTGGCCTTGATCTGCGATTGAAACACTTAACTCTCCACAGTTGTCAATAGAATCAATGATCGACCGAACCAAGCCAACCACACTTTTGGCATCTTCGCTTTTAATTGGTCCGCTAATGTAATTCTGAGTTGGCAGCCCCAACTGAATGGTCCCCTTTTTTTGGAACAACTGTCCGCATGGCTGGTAAACTTTATTCCGAACAGGATGATTCACCAACTCAATCAGCCTCTTAATTGCCGAATACGTTTTGCCCCTTCGGCCAAGAATTCTAGGCATGTCAGTTGCCGACACCGTGATGAGCACAGTGTCGGCATCCGATGATTCAACGACCGTGACGTCAACATCGGAGCGGTGAACGGCCATTGACCTAACGACCTTACCAACCAAGTCAACGATGTTATTCATCAGGTTTGTTCTGGTTAGGACTGAACCGCAGTGGCCGGTTCGGGTTTGTTTTGAGCAACCTTGATCTTACGACCAAACTTTGGCTGACCAATGCATTCCCCACTTTCCCCTCGGATGATCTCGACATTGTCATCCCCGTTGGATATTTTAAGCCTCGCTTTGTAGGTGGTCTTCCCACCATCCTTCTGTATGACCAGCCTGAGATTCAGGGTGGTGACCTCAACTTGTTGTTCCATCCTGTTAATGGATTCTCGCTTCTGCAACAGAAGCGAATTAACCAGGCCAATCACTTGATCACTCGTATCACTCGGATCGTTATTCATATCGATTTGTGTTTAATTGTTTTAACTGCTTTTATTGACATTCAAACAATGACGGCTCAATCTGGAATGTCAACAGGAGCATCCCTGAAAACTGACCATCGTCTGAAAAACAAAAGTGGAATGCTTCCAGTTTCACCGTCACGGTTTTTCGTAACCGTCATCATCGTCTTGACCGTGGGCTCGTGAACCCTCCCGTCTGCACCGCCGTCCGGTTGGTACAGGAAGCTGACAAGGTCCGCATCCTGCTCAATGGCACCAGACTGCGATAGATCACTCATCTTCGGATCACTGGAAGACCTCGACTCAACGCTGCGGTTCATCTGGTGTAAAATGATGACCGGGCATCCAGCCGCCTCACACAGGTCCGCCATCCTGCGACTGTTGTACGTGGCCACCTCAACCGGGTCTGGCCGGCGGCGACCGAAGTCTGGCGCTTGGATTAGGCCGAAATGGTCAATGACCAAAACCGATAGGCCCTTGTCCGCCCTCCATGCCTTGGCTTGGGCGATGATTTGAAGCATCCCCCACCCTCGCGCAGACAGGATGTTTATGTTCGCCTTGCCGATCTTCGCACAGGCTACCGTTAACTTACGGAACTCGTCCTCCTTAAATGACCTGATGTCCCTGAAATTAAGCTCGGCCTCGCTTGCTACCATCCTTTGAGTTATCTGCTCCGGAGACATTTCCAAGGTCATAAAGGAAGCCATTCCACGGTCTAGGTGTCGAAAGGCTACGTTTTTGCAGATCGTGGCACCCATCACCGTTTTGCCCATGGATGGCCGGGCCGCAATGACCCACTTGTCAGTATTGGTCAATCCTCCAGTCATCGCGTCGAACCTGTAGATCCCTGTCATAAGCCCCGTTGGCTCAGGAGAATTGTGTTTTTCGCTTACTTTATCGATAACACATCTCGTCAACTCCTTGATCGTGTGATTCTTTTTAACAACCGCAGAGGCGGCCATCGCCACCAACGAAACCCCAAGGTCGATGCTTCCAATGGTTGACCCTGGAGCCTTGGCCGACCCAATGAGCGCGACAGCCTCAGCAATGACACGCCTCCGGGTGTACTTCTCCGATACAATCGAAGCGTAGTGGCCCAGGTTAGCAGCGCTCGGCGTCGCATCCTGAAGCCCGGTCAGGAAGGCTAGGCCGCCAACCCTATCCAAATCACCAGCCTTCTTCAGCTGGTTCGATAGCGTGATGACATCAATCGAAACTGAAGCCTCGACCATCGCCAACATCGCGGTGTACGTCAGCCGGCAGGCATCGACGTAGAACACGTCAGCACCAGACGGGAAGGTCAACGCACAGACCGACATCGTTGATCCAGGTTCACTTGCCACCATGACACAGCCAAGAACACCCTTCTCAGCCTCCTCACTATGAGGCGGTAGATCTGCCACCGACGCGCTATTGCCGGAGATCGGGGTCACCTCTGGCATAATCCAGTCATCACTCATAGGTTAAACGGGATTGATGTACAAAACTCGGAGATTCTTCGGCGAAGCGGTTCTCCAGTTGATTGGTTTTTGAACCGGTCAACAAACTCCTGGCCTTTTACTTGGGTGGTAACGATTAACTTCCCACCGTTTGAAGTAAGTGAGTCTATAACGTTAAACATTTCAGATGACACACGATCAGTGAAACTTGCCTTGTCAATGTCATCGATGAACAGGATGTCGCACTTGGAGATTTTCCTCGACCATTCAGCGCCATGCCCCGCAAAGAACGCCTCGGAACAATCGTTGGCGAACCCTGTGCCGGTAAATGCATTTAGCCGGTATCCTGAATCGTACACTTTCCGGAGCATCACCCACGTACATCGCGTCTTTCCGTGGCCTGTTTCCCCGTGGAGAACAAGCCCTTTCTTGCTCTTAGGGGTCCAGGCCAACACCTGATCGTATGCTGAGGATAGCCCGGGCCATTCTCTTTTAAGCCGGTCTATCTCAGTCTTCCGAAAGACACTGGGTTTAGGGAGAACCAATCCCCACCAACGTTCGTGAACCTCCGAGCACGAACCGCAAACAGGTCCACCAGAACAGTAGCAATGCATGCAGTTCACCAAGCGCCACCTTCCTTTTGTTTCGCCGCCGGATTGTACTTCATCACAGCTCTGTTCCATCGGTCGCAGAGATCTGAAATAGAACTGATCCCTTTCAACCAATTGTCATTGCCAGACCAACAGGCTTTAGCGACAGCAATGAACTGCTCGCAGGTCACATCGGGGGCCGTAATCAGGAACGCCTTCAACGGACTTCCGTCTTTACCTCCCTGATGGTGGTACTTCATCTCGAACTTATCCTCAAACGCCATCGAGAACGCCTGGGTAAACTGGGTGTGCCGGATCTTATTCTCCGGAGTTGATTCTACTTTTGACATATTTTTGATTGGTAACCGAATTTTTGCTAACCCAACATTTCAGTAAGGAACACGCTCTGCTCCCTGACGCGTCCTTCGACGTTCAGCGGAGCACTGATAGAAACAGTCTTCCGAGCCCGAGTCAAGGCAACATACGCCAGCCGTCGCTCTTCCTCCTCAACGATCCCTTCAGACCGAACCCTCGGGAAATCCTTCTGCGTCCAGCTCGGGAGGAAGATGTGGTCGAACTCCAGTCCCTTCACCCGATGAATCGTCGAAACCATTACCCCTTCTCCGTTGTGCTGTGGCTGCGTCTCTGCCATAGCCAGTAACAACTCATCAACGGATGACGTATCAGCCAACGTTCCAACGATCTCGTCAATCATCGACAGCGTTTCCCTTGAAATGCCTGCCTGTTCCTCAAGCAATCCAATCGCAACCGACATGATTTCTTCGGCGTCCGGTGGGTTCTCCAACAGATCCTTTGGATAAAACCCAGGACACAGATAGGCCAGCGGCGTGTTTGTCTTGGTCGATTCCAATCGGAGCAAGTTGGCCTTCTCCTTGCCAAATTCCACGACCGCCTGTTGGTAGGCAATCTCCTTCGCGTATGGGTTTGCCAGGATGCCCAACCTAGCCATTGCATTAGCCCAATCCGGTGGACGACTGGCGACACCACCAATGGTCCTCACGTTGTTGTCCTTCAGCGCGGCCCGGATGCTTTGCACGGTCGCGTTCCACCGGCAGATGATTGCCGAGTTGGTTGGATTCTTCTTGGCCCAGGCCAACGCCATCGACACCTCTTCGTTGGTATCCACTGGATGCTCCACGTAGATCTTGTTCTCCGTCAACTCATGGGTGACGATACTGTTCGGTACCCGTTCCTTGTTGTGGACGATCAGTTTGTTGGCCACAAACGCGATCCTCGGTCCGAACCTGAAGTTCATCGTCAACGCCTTAAGCGTGGTCGTCGGCTTGTTGCAGACGGCTAGGAAGAACTTAGGCGATGCCCCACGCCACTCGTAAATCGATTGATCGGGATCCCCAACGAACACAGCACGCCCCGGCTTGATCGCCCGGTAGGCGGCCCAGTCACGGTCTGACAAGTCCTGCGCTTCGTCCACCACCAGCAGCTCCACATCCACCGGACGGTGAACCTCGAACAGATGCCGGCCAAACGTAATAATCGAATCGTAGTCGATCAACCCTTCGGAAACGATCCTCCGATGATAGGCCATGGCAACCAGCCGTTTCGGTGTGAGATCTGGATCCTCAGATTTAACCGCAGTCAGGAACTCACCCTTCTTGGCTTCTTCAAACAATTTGGTGTTCGGGATGTCGGCTTTGAAAAGAACCGCCGTCTCCCGCATGATGATCGTCGCCATCTCCGGAGTAATCACCGACAGCTCCCGACTCAACCCAATCAGGTGCCCGAACTCCTTCAGGACTTTCAGGAAGAACGCATGGCCTGTGCCGATGAAGTGGACGCCCGAATTCCCAATCCGTTTACGGATGTCCCCGGCAGAGGCCGTCGTGAATGTGATCACCACCGCTTTCTTGCCCGAATTCTCCCCCATCCATTGGTTGACCATCGCACACACAGTGGTCGTCTTGCCGGACCCAGGGACTGCCGCCACACAAACAATACGGTCACGACAATCAACGACCGCTTGCTGCTCTTCAGTTAATTGGTTCACAGGTTTTTCCTTTCTTGATCGATAATCACGACGTCTACCCCTTCGACAACGGGCGGTTTGCTTGGCCTCGCCCCAAAGAACTGGTGGATGACTCCGTCCTGAATGAGATCACGAACAGCCACCATCAGCCTGGCATAGTTCTTCTCGCTCAGAACAGCGAGCTCATCTATCACCATGATCCGGTTGCGTGAGCTAGCGGAAAACGCCATTTGCAACCCAGCCGAAACCACGGCCCGCTCCGAATCCGACATGAACTTGTACGAGTGCTCTTCGTCAAATTTAACGAACTCAACCCCGTTGTACTCAATCGTGAATCCGACCACCGCATAGATCAACCTGTTGGCTGAACGCAGTACCGCCCCGATCCCATTCTTGGTGACCTCGATGATTTGTGCCTTGATCTCTTCAGCCGCTTCCTTCCAAGCAATCTGAAAATCAATAAGCTGGTCAAGCTTGACCTTCGCCTCATCGATCACGGACTGCTTGCCCTGATTCCCGATCCACCTATCCCGAATCAGGTTCTGCTCCGCCAACAGCCCAACCAAGACGGCCGTTTCAGCCTTGGATTCGGCCACCTTCAACGTAAGAACATTAACCGCATCTCTCATATCCCTGACAGTTACCCTCATATCGTTAAGCTTGGCCTCCGTCTGGTCGTGCAGCTTTTTAATCTCAACCTCATCCAACGGTTTGCGCTTGGCACCACAAGTCGGACACGGACAGCCGGAGGCCTCGTTAGCAGTATTGGCTTTTAATTCTTTAGCCAAGGCAACCGTTTGCTCAAGACTCTCCGACTTCGACGCAAGTTCGGTCTGCATCCAGGATCGCTCGTTCTCGGACCCTTTGATCTCCTTTGACAGCCTATGAATCTCAGCCGTTGGATCCTGAATGACATCAACAATCCCACCCTCCGACATGTTGGTCTCGGCATGCGCTGCCACCCTGCGGATCGTTTCAATCTCCGCTTTCGCCTTTGAGGCACGACTATCAGCCACCTCACGGTACGCGGTCATGGCCTCAAACACGGTCGCGGCCTCCACCCTTGTCAGGGCATCAACCACCTTCTGCTTTCCGCCCTGGCTCTGTACAGCCAGCGCAATGGACTTGATCACGGTTTCAAATGCCGGGGTGCCAGCGTCAGCCGGGATCTTGGATAACAGGTAATTGACCTTGTCAGCCTTGGTCTTCGACTCGAACTCAGTCAGGTCCAACGATTCAGCTGGATCAAATGGGACAGTAGGGACGCATGAATGGGACAGCTTAACCCCTTCCCAATGCATCTTCCGGACGTACGTCTCGAACTCCCCGATAACGTGCATCCGTTTGCCGGAGGCTAGCGCCGAGGTGGACTGCTTCCCGTACCTCGGGACATAGCCGATCAAGCAAATCCTGATGGCGTCCAGTACAGCGGTCTTCCCGCAGGCGTTGTCTCCGACAATAACGTTGATCGTTCGGAAGTTGTCGATCTTCGTCGTGACCCCTTTTAGGCCCTTAATGTCAATTGAATTGAGCATATTGATTGATTGGTTTGGAACTGTTCAGAACGGGACGTCATCGTCGTGGTTATCTTCGACATCCGGCTGCGATGTCGGACTCGAACCGGATTGCAGTTGCTTGAACTCCGGCGACAACGCGATCTTCTCCTTGGTCCTCGTCGGCAACCGCTCAAACATCGCCTTCATCGGTCCGTAGACCTTGATGATCTCCGCCACCGACGCCTTCTTGGCCTCGCTGAGTTTTTCAATATCGTCAGCACTCGGAGCGTTCCAAAGCAACGGGTGCAGACTGAAGAACACCGCCGCACTCCTCATCTTGGGGAACGTGACCGGCTTAGGTGCCGACGATACCGACGACACGTTGACATGC
>Ga0209181_10001786_pt1 | contig 36524 bp, 12 predicted proteins | sample MAT05_FD_187208 | JGI IMG/M metagenome (GOLD analysis project Ga0209181, IMG submission 187208) | Freshwater microbial communities from Lake Fryxell liftoff mats and glacier meltwater in Antarctica - MAT-05 (SPAdes) (version 2) | ecosystem: Environmental > Aquatic > Freshwater > Ice > Liftoff... | reverse complement strand
ACCTGCAGCGGGTCGGCGGCGCCGACACCGCGCGCGGGGCGTCGGTCGGCCTGCACGCGCTCTTGGCCCAGCTCGACGGTGATCGCAGCCTCCAGCTCGGCCTGGCGATCGGCCCGCAGTCGCCGCTTGCACTACCGCGAACGCCGGGCGCTGACCGAGGCGACGCCAGCCACGCTCGCGCCGCCATCGGCGTCGACGCCACGCACGCGATGCGCCCGGCAGCGCTACTCGGTGGCGCTACTCGGCGTCGACGGACTTGATCTGGATCAAGCTTGGCGTGGCGTCGGGGGCGGCGGCGCCGGGCTGCGCGGCGGTGGGGCCGACCAGCTTGCCGACCGCTTTCACGCGCTTGCCATCGAGGAGGCCCATCTCGTCAGCGGGGCGGACCCACAGCGCGACCGAGCCGCCGCCGTCGAGGCCGACCCGGACCGTCTTGCTGGTCATGCCGGTCGATCCGTCCTCGTTGGTGTAGGCGATCTTGTGGCGGCCTTGGTCCATCACCTGGTACGTCCCGACGAGCGTGACCTCGGCGTCGAAGTTGGCGGCGAGATCAGCCGAGGAAGCGACGTTGGGCATGATGGGATCCTTGTGAGCTGGAGCGAGCGGGGTGACGGTCGAAGCGTCGGCCGCCGCGGCCACCGGCGTCTCGGGCGGTGGCGGGCTCGATGCCCGCGAACCAGAGCATGCCGCGAGCCCGGCGCTCGCGACCAGCGCACCGAACCACCGCGTGTTCGACGTCGTCATCTCCGAAGGCTAGTCGACTTTGGCAGCGAAGGTGCTGGCCTGGGTGCCGTGGGTGCCGGTCGACAGGTGCTCTTCCTGGAACGACTGGCCCTTCTTGGACGTGCCGTACATCTGGAAGTTCCAGCCCCGGTTGATCCAGTTGTAGGCCTTCTGGGAATTCTCCGCGTCCTTCTTGGCGTCCCCGGTGGGCGCGAAGCCCACGGCGTAGTTCTCGAGGGTGACGTTGTTCGAGCCGTCCTTCAGCACGACACCGCCCCAGTGGAAGTTCCAGCGGCTCTTGCCGGGAACCTCGGCCGAGCCGGGCATATTGTATTCGGTGTTCATGGTGTACGCGCCGCCGATCTCGGGGTTGGCGGCGGTGTTGATGCCGGCGAACGCGTCGAAAGCGCGGCGCCCCTCCTCGCCGAACTCCCAGTACATCTTGCGAGCGTCGTCGGCGTCCGTGGGCGTCTTGAGGTGGGTCTTGTCGCCGGTGTAGTGGACGCCGTCCTTGAGGTACTTGGCGGCCGCGGAGACCTTCAAGAAATCGGGGATGGTCGCCATGTAGATCTCGTCGGAGTAGGTCGACGGTTTGTAGGAGCGGGCGGTGGTCGCGGTCTTGCCGCCGTCCTTGTAGTTGGCGTGGGGCGCCTTGCCAGCGCCGTCGGTGCCCATGACGGTGCGGGACGAGCGACCGCAGTCGGCCCATAGGCCCATGGTGTCGCCCTTGTCGCCCTCGGAGTCCTTGCCGCCGGGCGCGTTGGCGTCCTCGAGGAGCTTGTTGGCGCCGGCCTCGGTCCCGGTCGGGTCCATGTGCGGGTCGATCTTGTGCAGCGTGTTGCTGCCGATGGTGAGGGCGCCCGAGCCCTTCTTGAGCGAGATGAACGAGCCCTTGTCGCCGGCGGTCTTGAGCGCCGCGTTCGCGGTCGCGACCAAGTCGTCGCTCGCGTAAAGCTCCTGGAGCGTGCCGTCCTGCTTGAGCATGGACTTGCCGGTCTCGGAGACCCGCCACTGCTCGCCTTTGATCGCGGTCTCGTTGAACATCTGGATGGCCGCATCACCGCCGCCGGCGGCGTTGCCGGGGAGCAGGTCAGCGGCCGACTGACCCGCGACGACGCGGTCGGCGACCTTGTCGGCGTGCTGCTCGTAGGCGTCGCCAGCTTCGCCGACGCCGCCCTTCATCGACACGCCCTGGCGCTGCTGCACGACGTGGGCGGCCTCGTGGGCCGCCAGATGCACGTCGGGCTGCTTCTGGAACGCGACGTCATTGCCGGTCGCGAAGCCCTGGGCGCCCATCTGCTCGCTGGCCGTGGCGGCGTCGCCACCGACGTGGGCGCGCACGCCCGACAGGTCGTGAGCCGCGCCGAAGGACTGCTGGATGCGATCGAAGTGGGGCAGCTGCGCGCCGCCACCCGCCACGCCCTGGGTCGCGGCGGCCTGGACATCGGCGCCGTCGCTGAGGACGACACGGCCGGCGTCCGCCTTGTGCTGGACCACCGCGCCGCCTAGATTGGCGGGCGCGGCGTCGCGATCGGCGTCGGCGGGGGCCCGGCGCTGGTCGTGCTCGAGGTCGGCGTCTTTGCGGATGTCGAGGTTTCGTTCCATGGGCATGGCGAACGTAGTACGGACGCCCAGCCGCCGACATCCCCTGTTGACGGGCAAGCCGCGGTCGTACGACGGCTCGGCATGGCGGAAGTCGAGACGATCGTTCGGTACAAGGCGGCGATCGAGCGGGTGCGGTTGCGCGCGATCCGGGCGGCCGAGCTGGGGATGGCGCCCCGTCGCGACGACCGGCTCGCAGAGCTGGAGCAGGCGCTGGCCGAGGTCGAGCAGACCCTGGTCGCGACCGCGCCCGGGGGCCTCGACGGCAAGCTGGCCCGCGCCATCGGCCTGGGCACCGACGAGCTCGACTTTCTGTGGACCGCGGTCGCGCTGACCGCCGATCCCCGGCTGTGGCCGCACCTGCAGCGGGTCGGCGGCGCCGACACCGCGCGCGGGGCGTCGGTCGGCCTGCACGCGCTCTTGGCCCAGCTCGACGGTGATCGCAGCCTCCAGCTCGGCCTGGCGATCGGCCCGCAGTCGCCGCTCTTGCACTACCGACTCCTCGAGGCGGCGGACGCGCTGCCGATGGCGGCGCGCCGCTTCGTGGCGCCGGCCCGGGTCGCGGCGTACCTCGCGGGCGTGCCGGCCGCCGAGGCGCTCGAGCCGATCTTGCGTGAGCTGGGCGGCGTGGTGGTGGTACCTGCCGAGCGCATCCTCGACGAGGAAGGCCGCGCCGCGACCGCGGCGATCGCGTCGGCGCTGGCGGCACCCGGCGCGCCGATCGTGGTGGTCGACGGCTCGCCCGGCGTGGGCCGACGCACCGCGGTCGCGGCGGCGGCCGCGGCGCTGGGCCGTCCGGCGATCGCGATCGAGTTGGCGCGCCTGGCGCCCGGCAACGCGGCGCTCGAGGACGCCATGGCGGCGCTGACCCGCGAGACGGTGCTGGGCGACGCGGTCGCGATCCTGGTCGGCGCGGATCGGCTGGCCCACGACGGCGATCACGGCGCGCCGGCGCGGATCCTGGCCCGCGCGCTCGACGGGCTGCCGGTCCCGACCGCGGTCGTCACCCTCGAGCGCGGGCACGAGCTGGCGACCCAGCGGCCGGTGGTGCGAGTGACGATGCCGGTGCCGGGCGTCGCGACCCGGCGCCTGCTGTGGGACCACGTGCTGGGCAGCGGCGCGGCCACCCCCGAGGAGCGTGACCTCCTGGCGATGCGCTACCGGCTGGGCGCCGGCGGCATCGGCGGCGCGGTGCGCTCGGCGCGGCAGCTGGGCGGCGACGCGCTGAGCCTCAACGACGTCGTCAACGGCGTGCGCAACAACATCGCCGAGCGCATGGGCGGGCTGGCCCAGCGGGTCACCGTGAAGCAGGCCTGGGACGAGCTGGTGCTGGGCAAGGACACGCTCGATCAGGTGCGCGGGCTCATCGCGCGCGTGCAGCACGGCCACACCGTCCTCGAGACCTGGGGCCTGGGCAAGAAGCTGCATCGCGGCACCGGCGTGGCGGCGCTGTTCTCGGGGCCGCCCGGCACCGGCAAGACCATGGTCGCCGGCCTCATCGCCCGGGCTCTCGACCTGGAGCTTTACCAGGTCGATCTCTCCAAGGTGGTGTCCAAGTGGGTGGGCGAGACCGAGAAGCAGCTCGCTCAGATCTTCGACGCCGCCGACGCCGGCCACGCGCTCTTGCTGTTCGACGAGGCCGACTCGCTGTTCGCCAAGCGCACCGAGGTGAAGGCCGCCGTCGATCGCTACGCCAACCTCGAGGTCAACTACCTGCTCCAGCGGGTCGAGGCCTTCGGTGGCATCACGGTGCTGACGACCAACCTCGATCAGTCGATCGACCCGGCGCTGATGCGCCGCCTGGCCGCCCACGTGAAGTTCTGGCCGCCCGAGTACGACGAGCGGCTGGCGCTGTGGCGCGCGATGCTCGGCGGCGCGGTGCCGCTCGCCGACGACATCGACTTCGACGCGCTGGCGGCTCGCTTCCCCGAGATGACCGGCGCCAACATCCGCAACGCCGCGATCGCCGGTGCGTTCCTGGCGTGTAGCGAGGGGGTGGCGGTCGCGCAGAGCCATCTCGAGCGCTCGGCCCGCGGCGAGTACGCGTCGATGGGCCGCGCCCTGGGCGGCCAGAGCCGGTGAGCCCGCGCTGGTGAGCCCGCGCGGTTAGCTCAGCGAGCCGGCGACCGCGACGCGGGTCGGGCGCTGGGCGCCGTAGTGGTAGGCGACCTCGGCCGGGTGGGCGGCGTCCCAGATGCAGAGATCGGCGCGGAGACCGACCGCGAGGCGACCGCGATCGACCAGCCCGAGGGCGCGCGCGGCGTAGACGGTGACGCCCAGCCAGGCCTCCTCGACGGTCATGGCGAAGTGGGTGGTCGCGAGCCAGAGCTGGAGCGGCAGGTTCTCGCTGAAGCTCGAGCCGGGGTTGAGGTCGGTCGCGATCGCCATCGCGACCCCGGCGGCCCGCAGCGCGGCGACCGGCGGCACCGGCAACCGCAGCTGCACGCACGCGCCCGGCAGCATCACCGCGACGGTGCCGGCCGCGGCGGCGGCGGCGATGCCGCGCGGGCTGATCTGCTCGACGTGATCGATCGAGAGGCCGCCCAAGCTGGCGACCAGCTCGGCGCCGCCGAGGTCGGCGAACTGGCCGACGTGGGCGCGCACGCCCAAGCCGAGGCGGCGCGCCGCGGTGAGGAGCTGGCGGGTCTCGTCGAGGGTGAAGGCGCCGTCGTCGCAGTAGACGTCGACCGACTTCGCGCGACCGACCGCAGCCGGCAGGAGCTGGTCGCGCAACGCGGCGACGTACCCGCCGCGATCGGGGGTCTGTTCGGGCGGGATCAGGTGGCAGAGCAAGGTTGGGACGACGGTCAGGCGCGCGCCGGCGCCGACCTCGGCGATCACGTCGAGGAGCCGCAGCTCGCCGGGCAGCGTCAGGTCGTAGCCGGTCTTGATCTCGATCGTCGTGGTGCCGAACCCGCGTGCGCGCTCGAGGCGGGCCCGGGTCAGCTCGACCAGCGTGTCGGTCGAGGCGGCGCGGGTCGGGCCCAGGGTCGCCGCGATACCCCCGCCGGCCGCCGCGAGGTCGAGGTAGCTCGCGCCCGCGGCCCGCAGCGCGAACTCGGCGGCCCGGTCACCGGCGAACACCGCGTGGGTGTGGCAGTCGATCAGTCCGGGCGTGAGCAGCGCGCCGTGGAGATCCTCGACGTGATGGATCGCGCCGATCGCGCGGGCCGCGGTCATCGCGTCGGCGGTCGCGCCGACCCACGCGATCCGCCCGCCCTCGACCACGACCGCGCCGTCGACGATCACGCCCAGCCGATCGCCGGGCCGGCCGTCGCAGGTGACGACGTGGGCGTGCTGGTAGAGGGTCGCCATCTAGGGCTCGCGGCGCGGGATGCGGACGCCGCGCTCGTCGGCGGCGGTGATGGCCTCGTCGTAGCCAGCGTCGGCGTGGCGCAGGATGCCCATGCCGGGGTCGCTCTTGAGGACGCGGGCCAGGCAGCGGGCCGCCCGCGGCGTGCCGTCGGCGACCACGACCATGCCGGCGTGGAGCGAGTAGCCCATGCCGACGCCGCCGCCTTGGTGGAACGACACCCACGACGCGCCGGCCGCGGTGTTGACCAAGGCGTTGAGGATGGCCCAGTCGGCGACCGCGTCGCTGCCGTCCTTCATCGCCTCGGTCTCGCGGTTGGGCGACGCCACCGAGCCGGAGTCGAGGTGATCGCGACCGATGACGATGGGCGCCTTGACCTTGCCGGTCCGGACCAGCTCGTTGAAGCGCAGCCCGACCCGGTCGCGCTCGCCGTAGCCGAGCCAGCAGATGCGCGCCGGCAGGCCCTGGAACGCGACCCGGTCCTGGGCCATGCGGATCCAGCGCTCGAGGCCGCGATCGCCGCCGATCTCGTCGAGGACGGTCTCGTCGGTGACCCGGATGTCGTCGGGATCGCCCGACAGCGCGGCCCAGCGGAACGGCCCGCGCCCCTCGCAGAACTGGGGCCGCAGGTAGGCCGGCACGAAGCCGGGGTAGCCAAACGCACCCTTCAAGCCGCCCTGTTCGGCCTCGGCGCGTAGATTATTGCCGTAATCGAAGACCTGCGCGCCGGCGGCCTTCATCGCCAGCATGGCCTCGACCTGCACCGCCATCGAGGCCCGCGCTCGCGCGATGTAGTCGTCGGGGTTGGCGCGCCGCAGCTCGGCCGCGCGCTCGAGGCTGTAGCCCTGGGGGATGTAGCCGTTGAGCGGATCGTGGGCCGAGGTCTGGTCGGTGACCAGGTCGAGGATGATGCCGCGTCGCACCAGCTCGGCGTAGACGTCGGCGGCGTTGCCGACCACCGCGATCGAGCGGGCCACGCCCTTGGCGGCGCAATCGACGGCGCGGGCCAGCCCCTCGTCGAGGGAGTCGGCGACCTCGTCGAGGTAACGGGTGTCGAGGCGGCGCTGGATGCGGGTCCGATCGATCTCGATCGCGAGGCACACGCCGCCAGCCATGGTGACCGCGAGGGGCTGCGCGCCGCCCATGCCGCCCAAGCCAGCGGTGAGCGTGATCTTGCCGGTCAGGTCGGCGTCGGGCCCCCAGTGGGTGCGGGCCGCGGCGGCGAAGGTCTCGTAGGTGCCCTGCAAGATGCCCTGGGTGCCGATGTAGATCCACGACCCCGCGGTCATCTGGCCGTACATCATGAGGCCCTTGGCATCGAGCTCGCGGAAGTGCTCCCAGGTGGCCCAGCGACCGACCAGGTTGGAGTTCGCGATGAGCACGCGCGGCGCCTCGTCGTGGGTCTTCCACACGCCGACCGCGCGGCCCGACTGCACGAGCAAGGTCTCGTCGTTCTCGAGGCGGCGCAGCTCGCGCACGATGGTGTAGTAGTCGGGCCACGACCGGGCGGCCTTGCCCAGCCCGCCGTAGACGATCAGCTCCGACGGCTTCTCGGCGACCTCGGGGTCGAGGTTGTTCATGAGCATGCGCAGCGCGGCCTCTTGCGGCCAGCCTTTGCACGACAGGGTCGAGCCGCGCGGCGCGCGCACGCCACCGGGAGGAGCGGAGTCGTTGGCGGACATGGGATCTCCTTACAGCGCCACGCCGGCGGCGCGGGCCGCGGCGATGAGGGTGCCGTCGTCGATGAGGCGCCGCACGGCGACGATGTCGGGGGCGAGCGGGCGGTCGACCATCATCGCCGGCACCTTGGCGCGGATGGCGGCGTGGACCGCCTCGAGGGGCTTGGTGGTGGTGAGCGGGCGACGCAGGTCGATGCCCTGGGCCGCGCACAGCAGCTCGATCGCGAGCACGGTGCGGACGTGGTCGTGGATCTGCGCGAGCTTGAGCGCGGCGTGGGCGCCCATCGAGACGTGATCCTCGCGGCCCGCCGACGACGGGATCGAGTCGACCGAGGCCGGGTGGGCCAGGACCTTGTTCTCGCTGACCAGGGCGGCCGCCGACACCTGCGCGATCATGAAGCCGGAGTGCAGGCCGGAGTCGGGCGCGAGGAACGGCGGCAGGCCCGACGAGAGCTGCGGATTGACCAGCTGCTCGACGCGGCGCTCGCTGATGTTGGCCAGCTCGGCGATCGCGATGGCGGCGAAGTCGAGCGTGAGCGCGACCGGCTGGCCGTGGAAGTTGCCGCCCGAGACCATGTCGCCGTTGGCGAAGACCAGCGGGTTGTCGGTCGACGAGTTGGCCTCGCGCTCGAGGACGGTGCGGGCGTAGGCGAGGGCATCGCGGGTCGCGCCGTGGACCTGGGGCATGCAGCGCAGCGAGTAGGGGTCTTGGACCTTGCCGCAGTGGGCGTGGGACGCGGCGATGCCGCTGCCGGCGAGCAGGCCGCGCAGCCCGGCGGCCACCTCGATCTGCCCGGGATGGGGACGGGCCGCGACCACGCGCTCGTCGAAGGCCGCGGCGGTGCCCTTGAGGGCCTCGAGGGACAGCGCGCCGGCCAGGTCGGCGATCCGGCAGGTGTCCTCGGCGTCGAGCACCGTGAGCGCGCCGATCGCGGTCATGTGCTGGGTGCCGTTGAGCAGGGTCAGGCCCTCCTTGGCCTCGAGCGTGACCGGCGCGAGCTGGGCCAGGGCCAGCGCGTCGGCGGCCGGCACGATGGCGTCGCGGTACTCGACCTCGCCCTCGCCGATGAGGCCGAGCGCGAGGTGGGCGAGGGGGGCGAGATCGCCCGACGCGCCGACCGAGCCGCGACACGGGATGACCGGGTGGATGCCGGCGGCCAGCATCGCGCACAGCCGGTCGGCGATGGCGCTGCGGGCGCCGCTGCGGCCGGTGGCGAGGACCGCGGCCCGCAAGAGCATCATCGCGCGGGTGTAGCCGCGGGCCAGCGGCAGGCCGACGCCCGCCGAGTGAGAGCGCACCAGGTTCTGCTGGAGCGCGCGCACCTGATCGGCCGAGATCCGCACCTCGGCCAGGGCGCCGAAGCCGGTGTTGACGCCGTAGACCGCCGGGGCCTGGTCGCCGCCAGCCACCACGCGATCGACGGTGGCGCGGGCGGCGTCCATAAGGATCCGGGCGTCCTCGCCGATCACGACCTCGCGGAGCTGGTAGGCGACCGCGGCGATGTCTTCGAGGACGAGGGGGCGAACGCCCAGCTCGAGCGGGCGTGAAGAGGACTCGGGCACCGCCAGGGTGTAGGCCGACCGGGCGCGGCGGTCAACGGCGCTCCCAGCGCTTCGCCCGCCCAGAGCTGTCGGGAATGTCGACAGGTTCCGTTGACGGGACGCGTCCGCGATGTTGATCTAGCTGGCGGTGTCAAACCCCACGGAACCGGACGCGCGGGATGCGTCCGAAGTGCCTGACGTGCCCACCCGGAACGGTGACGGGGCCATCGAGAGCGGTGACGGGTCCGACCCGAACGGCGATGGGGCATCGCAGGGCGGTGACGGGCCTTCCGTGAACGACGAAGGATCATCGCAGGGCGGTGACCGGCCGCTCGGCATGTCGGCCCGCATCGACGCTGTGATGGCGAGCGTCGACGATGACGACGAGCCCGAGTCCAACCCGTTCGACGCGGTGACGATCGCGGTCGATCCCGACGCGGCGCGCGCGATGATCGTGATCGAGAACGAGGCGGTCGCTGCCGCGGTGATCGCGAGCGGGGCCGGCGCGCTGGTGGCGGTCGACAGCGGGGCCAACCCGGCGCCGCACCTGATCGAAGCGGGCGACGCGCCGGCCGCTGGCGACGCGCCGTTGGGCGACGGTGACGACGTCGTCGAGAGCGACGCCTTCGACGTGTCGCTGTCCCAGGTCGAGCCCCTCGACGAGCTGATCCTCGAGGACGTGTCCGAGGACGCCGAGCTGACCGCCGCTTCGGATCGTCCGGCCCTGCCGCGGGTGGCGATCCCCCCGCCGCCCACCCCGGGCGCGCGTCCCCCGATGCCGCCGATGTCCGCGCTGCGCCCGCCACCGCCTCGGCCCCCGGTCGGCGTGGTGCCGCCGCGTTCGCCGATCTCGGTCCGGATCCCGACGACGCCCAGCGTGCCAGTCGCGAGCGTGCAGATACCCACGAGCATCGCCCCGCCGTCCGACGAGCTCGATCGCGCCGACCTGCGGGCCCTGGCCGAGTCGGCCGCCCTCGACCTCGACGCCCGCCGGCGCGAGACCATGGTGGCCGAGGCGCAGGCCGAGGCCCACATCGGCGATCTCAGCGACGCCAGCATCCCGATCGAGCTGTCGGACGCCGAGTCTGAGGTCTCCGACCTGACCGAGCTGCCGTCGCCGTACCCGTCGGAGCCGCCGCCGCTGCCGCAGAGCGAGCTGCCCCTCGAGCACCGCCTGGAGTCACCGACCGCGATCGAGCGCGCCATCGGTGATCTCGGCGAGGCGGCGTGGGAGGCCCGCGCGGTGGGGCTGACCCGGCGCCTCGATAAGGCCACCGATCGCGCGCAGATCGCCGACCTGGCCTACGAGCTGGGCGAGCTGTGCGAGCGCCGCCTCGTCGACGAGGCCCGCGCGGTCAAGGCCTTCGGCCGCGCGCTGGCCAGTGATCCGTCGCTGCGCGCCAACCTGTGGGCGATCCGCCGGGTGTTCTACCGGCGCGGCCTGTGGCCCAACCTCATCAAGCTCATCGACGCCGAGTCGCGGTTCGCCCGCGACGACGACGAGCGCGCCGACCTGTGCATCGAGAAGGCGACCATCCTCGCCGACAAGCTCAACCAGGCCGACGACGCCCGCGCCGCCCTCGAGGATGCGGTCCTGCTGGCCCCGGGATCGATTCCGGCGCTGATCGCGCTCGAGCGCGTCACCGACGACCCGGCGCGCCAGGTCGAGCTGTGGGCCCAGCTGGCCAGCGCGGTCGAGCGCCCCGAGCGCAAGCTGGTCTACCTCCTCGATCAGATCCGGTTCTGGACCGATCGCGGCGCCGATCTCGACCGCGCCCGCGAGCTGCTCCTCGCGGCGGCGGCGCTGGGCGTCGATCCCGAGCGGGTCAACGCCGAGCGGCTGCGGGTCGCCGAGCTGGCCAATGATCGCGACGAGCTGCAGACCGCGCTCGACGCGGCGGCCACGCAGCTGCTGTCACGGGCCGCCCTGGCTGGCATGCCCGATCCGTCGCTGGCTCCGGCCGGCGGCTCGACCGGCCGCGCCGCCACGCTGCGCCTGCAAGTGGTCGCGATCCGGCGTCGCCAGGCCCAAGCTGCGCGCGCGGTCGGCTCGGGCGACAAGGCCTGGGACTACCTGCAGAGCGCGATCGCGCTGGCTCCAGGCGAGCCGATCCTGCTCGCCGATCTCGCCGATGTCGCCGAGGAGCTGGGTCGCTACGACGAGCTCGCCGATCTGGTGCAGAGCTGGCAGGCGATCGAGGGCGATCCGAGCCGCGCGCTCGGGCTGTCGATCCGACGCGCCGACGCGCTGCTGCGGGCCGGTCAGCGCGAGCCGGCCCTGGCGCTCCTCGAGAGCCTCGAGGCCTCGGCGCCCGGCCTGGCGCCGGTGGTGGCGTTGCGCGAGCGCGATGCGCTGGCGGTCGGCGACGCGGCGGCGCTGGCCGAGGCGTGGACCCGGGCCGGCGATGCGGCGCGCATCGGCGACGCGGTCGGCAGCGGCGGCACACCCGATCCGGCGAGCGCGGTCGCGGCCTACGTCGCGGCGGCTCACGCTTGGACCCACGACGTCGGCGGCGAGCGGGGCGATGCCGCGGCCCAGAACGTCCTCGCCAAGGCGCTCGAGATCGCGCCGAGCGATCCGATCGCGATCGAGTCGCTGGTCGAGCTGCACGAGCGGGCCGGGCGAGTCGATCAGGCCGCCGCGGCGCTGGCCGGTCACGACGAGCCCGAGGCCTTGCAGCGCCTTGCGCGCATGTTCCGAAGCGCCGGTCGCGTGGCCGACGCGCTCGAGGTCGATCGTCGGCGCGCCGCCACCATCGTCGACCCGGTCAGCCCCGAGGCGCTGGCCATCGCGTGGCGCATCGACGCTGCGCTCGAGGAGCTGGGCAAGGACGAGGAGCGCATGGCGCACCTGGTCGGGCTCGCCGATCGCGATCCTGAACCGGCCCGTCGCGGCTACGCACGGGTGACCGCGGCCCGTCTCGCCGAGGCGGCTGGCAACGCCGACCTGGCGATCGAGCTGTACCGCCGCACCCTCGAGGCGTGGCCCGACGATGGCTTTGCCCATGCCGCGCTGCGCGGGGCGCTGCGTCGGGTTGGGCGCTGGGACGAGCTGGCGACCTTGCGCCGCGCCGAGGCCGACGGGCTGTCCGACGGGCCCGAGGTCGCGCGCGCGCTCCGCGAGGCGGCCTGGCTGTACGAGGATCGGCTGGCTCAGCCCCGCGAGGCGCTGGCGGTGTACCGGCAGCTCCTCGAGCGCGCCCCCGACGACGTCCACGCCCGCGCTGGCGCGGTGCGCGCGGCGATCGCGGCCGGCGAGCTGGGCAGCGCGATCCGGACCCTCGAGCTTTCGGTCGACGACAGCGGCGACGCGGCGCTGGCGTGGGCGCAAGCCCGCGAGCGCGCCGGCGAGCTCGACGACGCTGGCGAGGCGTACCTGCGGGCCGAGGCGGCGAGCGCCCCGAGCAGCGTGTCGGGCGCTCAGGCCGCGCTGGCGGCGGCGGCCCTGGCGGCGACCCGCGGCGATACCATCCAGCGGGTCGCGGCGACGCGCGCGCTGGCGGCCCGAGCCGGCGATCCAGCGATGGTCGCGGCGCTCCACGAAGATTTGGGCTGGCTCTACGCGCTGGTCCTCGAGGACTTCGACGAGGCGGCGGTGGCCTTCGAGGCCGCGGCCAGCCCCGGCGGTGTCAGCCCCGGCGGTGCCAGCCCCGGCGGTGCCAGCCCCGGCGGTGCCAGCCCCGGCGGTGCCAGCCAGGGCGCGCTGCTCGGCGCCGCGCTGGTGGCCGCGCGTCGACAGGACAGCGCCGGCCTGGCGACCGCGTACGAGCGGCTCGCGGCGCGCCTGGCCATGCCCGAGGCGGCCGCGGCCCTGCACCTGCGCAGCGCCGCGATCGCGACCGCTGCCGGCGAGCACGACGCGGCGATGGCCCGGGTCGCGGCGGCCCGCGCGATCGCGCCCGACGATGTCGGCGCGCTCTTGGTCTCGGCCGAGCAGCAGGTCGCTGCGCTGCCGCCGGCCCGGGGCGAGGACGTCGTGGCTGCGGTCGATCGGCTGCTGGCGCGCGCCGAGATCCTCGCGATGCGCGCGACGCTCGCCGATGATCCGGCGGCACGCGACGGTTGGGAGCTCGATCGCGCCGACGCCCTCGAGGCCGCCGGTCGCCTGAAGGAGGCCGGTGCCACCGTCACGTCGGTGCTGCGCACCAACCCGCGTGACGTGCGCGCCCTCGAAGCGCTGGTCCGCTTGGCCGAGCGCGGCGGTGATCGCACGACCGAGGCTCGAGCCGCGGTCGCGTTGGCCCAGCTCACGGCTGGCACCGACGCCAAGCGCGCGCTCTACGCGCGGGCCGCGGCGATCTTCGACCCCGGCTACAGCGGCATCGGCAAGGGCACCGACGCCGCCAGCGCGATCGCGGTGTTGCGCCACATGCTCGTCGACGACCCGGGCAGCCCGGTCTTCGACCGGTTGTGCGAGCTGCTCCGTCCCCGTGGCGACCTCCGCACGCTCCTCGACACGCTCGGCGATCGCCTGGCCTGGGTCGACGGCGGCGGCGCCGCTCCCCAGACCGCGGTGCCGATCCTGTCGGAGCGGGCGCAGCTGCTGCGCGGCTTCGGCGACCTCCATGGCGCAGCCGCCGATCTCGACACCCTGCTCGCGCGCGCGCCCGATCACGGCGACGCGCTGCGTCGGCGCGCCGAGGCGGCCGGCGATCTCGGCGACGCCGCCCGCGCGGTCGAGCTGTGGCAGCGCTACCTCGCCGTCGAGACCCAGCCCGCCAAGCGCGTCGAGGCCGAGCTGATCCTGGCCCGCACGCTGGCCGAAGATCTCGGCGACGTCGGCGGCGCCATCGAGCAGGTCGAGCGCGTGATCGCGCAGCGGCCCGGCGATCTGGTCCTGCGCGAGCGCCTGGTCGGCCTGGCCAACCAGGCCGAGGACTGGGTCCGCGTGGTCCGCGAGCTGCGCGAGATCGCGCGGCTGCGCATGAACCCGACCGAGCGCGCCCGCGACGAGCTGCGCCTCGGACAGATCGCGCGCGATCGCCTGCGTGATCGTGGCGAGGCCGCCGCCGCCTTCGAGCGGGGCCGTCAGCTCGACCCGCTCAGCCTCGAGCTGCTGCGCGAGCAGACCGAGCTGGCGGCGGATCGTCCACCGTTGCGCGTCGAGTTGATCGGTCGCGGCGTCGACGATCTGCGGCGCGCCCTCGACGGCAACCCGGGCGCCGCCGCGCTCTACGATCGATTGGCCACGGTGTTCGGCTGGCAAGGCGACCGCGACGGCGTGTGGCTGTCGCTGGTCGCCCTCGAGGCGCTGGGCGCGCCGTCGACCGAGCAACGCGCGATCCTGGCAACCGGCCGCGAGCGCGCGCCGACCGCGCCGTCGCGTCAGCTCCTCGATCCGACCGCGCGGGCCGCGCTGCGTGCGCCCGGCAGCGACGGCGTGCTCACCGATCTGTGGCGCGCGATCACGCCGGCCGTGACCCAGGCCGTCGCCTTCGACGCCGCCAAGCTCGGCTTCGTGCGCGGCGACCGCATCGCGCAGAAGTCGCTGGCCAAGAAGCACGAGGCGCTGGCGACCGCGCTGGCCAGCCTCGGGGTCGACGACGTCGAGCTGTACGTGAGCGAGGCCCGCAGCGGCCAGGCCCGCGTGCTGTCGGGCGAGACGCCGGTGGTCTGCGTCGGCGCCGACCTCGCCGGCGGCGCGACCTCGGTGCAGCGGTTCCTGCTGGGCCGCGCGGTGTGGCAGGCCGCCGACGGCTCGGGCACGCTCGCCGATCTCAAGGACTCCGAGATCGCGTGGTTCGTGATCGCGGCGCTCAAGGTCGCCAAACTGCCGGTGCCGCAGGCCCTCGCGGTGCTGTGCGCGGGCGAGGACGCCGCGATCGCCGAGCGGACCCGCCTCGTCGACAAGCACCTCAGCCGCCGCGACACGAAGTCGGTCGTGCAGCTCGGGCCGCGCCTCGGCGAGATCCGCGAGGTCGCCAACTGGCGGCGCGCGATGATGTCGTCGAGCCAGCGGGCCGGCCTGCTGTTCGGCGGCGACCTCGGCGTGGCGCTGGCGGCGCTCGACATTGGCCGCGGCGGGCGCCATGTGGCGACCGACCCGACGGCGCTGGACCTGGTGCGCTGGTCGGTGTCGGCGGCCCACCTCGAGCTGCGCCGCGCGCGGCAGCTGGCTGTCTCTGCTGGAGGAACGCGATGACTTCGGACAAGAGCGGCTCGGGCGAGGGCGATGACCTGCTCGCGGAGCTCGACGCCTGGGACAAGACGTTCGACGCGCTGCACGACGACGAGAGCGTGCTGGCGGCGGCCATCAAGCCCAAGGCCGATCCCGACCCAGCGGTGCGCGCCGCACCGGTGGTCGAGCCGATCCCCACGCCGGTTCGCGGCGCACGGCTCGCGTTCGACGACGACGACGATGACGTGACCCGCACCGTCTCGCTGCCCACCAGCGGCGCCGCCGAGACCACGATCGGCCCGGCGCCGCGCGCCCGGCCGCACAGCCCGCCGTCGCCGCCGCGTAGCCGTCCCCACACCACGCCGCCGCCGCCGATGATCGAGCCGCCGCGCCCGCGCCCGGTGGCGCCGTCGATCGCGAAGCTGCCGCCTCAGGTCGTGGCCGCGCCGGTGGCGCCGCCGCCCGGCGATCTCGACGAGACCGACTTCTCGGACCTCGGCTTCAGCGGTCCGCCGTCGGCCCTGGGCCCGCTGCTCGGCCAGCCCCCGCCCCTGCCGCCCCTCGAGGGCTCGGCGCTGCCTTCCTTCGACGACGACGAGGTGCTGACCTCGGCGGTGCGTCCTGGTCAGGTCATGGGCGGCGCGCCCTCCGACGCCAGCGACGATCCGTTCGGTAGCTCCGAGTTCGAGGACGAGACGATGGACCGCGGCGCGGCCCGGCAGCGCGGCGCGATCGACGAGCTCTCCGATCCCAGCCCCGATCCGTCCGAGGACACCTTCGAGCGCGCCAACCAGACCAAGATCCTCGACCCCGACGATGAGCTGCTCGTCGAGGCCGGCGCGGCCAAGGTCCGGGTGCCCGGTCGCACGCCGGCGATCGTGCGCCGCGCGCCGGTCGAGCGCGCCAAGCGCGACAGCGGCGGTGGCTTCGAGGGCAACGAGTCGACGCGGGTCGCCGATCTGCGCGATCTCGAGCGCCTGGCCCGCCGCACCGACGAGCCGATGCGCGAGCCGTCGCGGGCCACCCCGGCCGGATCGTATGCGGCGCCCGAGGCGATAGGTTCCGACGACGATTTCTATGCCGATATCGAAATCGGCGGTGACGAAGAAGAGCCGACCGGAACCCCGGCGGTCGCCAAGCGGGTGACCTCGAACGTGGTGCGACGCTCGACCGAGAGCCAGTCCGGCTCGGTCCGCATGATGACGATCCCGGCCAGCGCAGAGATCGCGGTCGTCCCGGCTCCATACGACGACGACGAGCCCGACTTCGAGATGAGCGTCGGCGAGGAGGTCGCGGTCGAGGCGGCGCCGCCGGCCGCGCGCCCGAGTGAGCCAGTGGACGACTTCGGCCTCGACGAGGCGATCGCCGAGTTCGCCGCGCCCGAGCTGACCCCGGTCGGCCCGCGCCAGGCCCCGGTGCGCAGCAAGCCGGCCACGATGCCGCCGCCACCCTCGATAGTCGTGGAGCTGCCGACGATCGAGCCTGAGGCGCCGGTCAGCGAGGCGCCGGTCAGCGAGGCGCCGGCGATCGAGTCGGGCTCGCTCGACGCGATCCCCCGAGCGGTGCCCGAGCCCGAGCTCGATCTGGACGCGGTGCCGGCGGGCTCGACGCTCGAGGGCGCCGAGCCGGCCCGCGACGGTGGGAGTGACGCGGCCATCGAGCTCGAGGCTAGTGAGCCTGAAGGTGACGCGGCCATCGAGCTCGAGGCTAGCGAGCCGGCGACGGCTGCCGAGCGCGCGCCGAGCGCCGAGCGCGCGACCGCGACCGCGACCGCGACCGCGACCGCGCGAGCCAAGTCAGAGTCAGAGTCAGACGCGGCGCTGGGCTCCCTGTTCGCCGAGGCCGCGGCCGATGCCGCAGTCGACGGCCTGATCGTCGAGGAGACGGTCGGGGCGACCGCCACCGCGCCTGCGCCTGCGGCCGATCCGTTCGGCGACGACACCAGCGGGCAGACCCGCGTCGGTCCGCCGCCGCCGCCGCGGGGTCGGTTGTCCGATCCGCCGCCGATGACGAGCGCGCCGGCGCCGGCCGCGCCCAGCCAGCCGATCGCGATCCCGCTCATCGCCGCGGTCGCACCGATCGCGGCGCCCAACGCCCGCACGCTCATCGGCGCCTTGGCGCCGGTGCTGTCAGCGGCGTCCGCACCGCCCTCCGACCCGCCTAGCTTGGCGCCGCGCGCCGAGGCTCACCCGACCAGCGGAGCCGGTGCGCCGACGCTCATGGGCCTCTCGCCTCCGCTCCAGACCGTCGCGCAGGCCGAGCGCGCCGCGCCCGCGCTGCCGGCTGCGGTCTTCGCCGACGCGCTGCCCGCCCTCGATCTCGATCACGTCGATCTCCCCGAGAGGGTCGACCCGACCACCGGCTTCGATCCCGGCGAGGTCGCCGCTCGCGGCCTGCTCGTCCTCGAGCAGGAGCTGTTGCTCATCGACGACCCGGCGCTGCAGGCTCCCCTGCGTGTCGAGGCCGGCCGGCTCTACGAGCGGCTCGGCGATACCGACCACGCGCGCGTCAGCTACGACGCCGCGCTGCTGGCCGATCCGCGCGCCACCGCGGCGCTGCGCGGCCTGCGCCGCCTGGCACGGGGCGCTGGCGATCTCGCCGAGGCCACCACCCATCTGGACGCCGAGCTCGGCATCGCCGGGCCTCTCGAGCGGCGCGCCCTCGCGCTCCACCGGGTCGATCTCCTCATGGCCGCGTCCGAGCAGGACCTGGCCCGGGTCGCGGTCGGCGAGCTCCTCGACGAGGCGCAGGGTGACGTACGGGCCCAGCTGGCCCAGCTCGAGCTGGCCTTCCTCGACGGTCGCGCCGACGAGCTGGGCGAGGCGCTCGAGCGGCTGGCCAGCGTGGTCGCCGATCCGTCGCTGCGCGCCGCGCTGTCGCTGGCTCGCGGTCACCTGTTCGAGCGGGAGCAGGATCGCGCGCGCGCGGCCGCCAGCTACACCGCCGCGATCGCCGCCGATCCCAGCCAGATCGCGGGCCACCTGGGCGCGGTCCGGACCGTCGAGAGCGCCGGCGCACCCGCCGCGCTGCGCGCGCTCGCCGAGCGCAGCCACGACCACCCGCTGCGGGTCGCGCTCGCGCTCCAGGCCGCGCGCCACGGCGACGCCGCGGCCCTCGACGAGGCCGCGACTCTCGACGGCGGCGACGCCACCGTGCAGGCCGCCGTCCTCGGCGACGCCATGGTCCGCGGTGTGCTCAGCGACGCCGCGCTGGCGCTGGCGCCGATCGCCTCCGACCTCGCGCTGCGTCGCGCGGCCTCGCTGTGGGCCTCGGTGCGGCTGCCAGCCGACGATGCCCGCGTCGACGGCCTGCTCGAGGCGGCGCTCACCGCCGAGCCCGGCGACGATCTCGCGGCGGCCACCCTGTCCGACCGGCTGTTCGCGGCCGGCGATCCCAGCGGCGCCGCACAGCGCCTGGAGCGCCGGCTCGCCGCTGGCGTCGGCGACGAGCTCGATCGTGTGCGCGCCGCGACCCTGTGGGCCGCCGCCGGGCAGCTCGAGCCGGCCCAGGCGTTCATGCCCGCCGCCGACGACATCGCCAGCCCGGCCGCCGCCGAGGCCTGGGCCGACATCCTCGGCGTCGCCGGTCGCGCCGCCGATCGCGGCGCCCTGCTGGCCAGCGTGTCGTCACGCTCCGACGAGCGGGTCGACGGCAAGCTGTGGGCCGCCAAGGCCGCCACCGCGCTCGATCGCGCCGCGTCGCAGGACGACCTGCCCAGCTTGCACCGCGCCCTCGATGCCTGGAACCAGGTCGCCGAGCTCGGCCTCGACGCCGAGATCGCGCATGCCCGCGCGATGGCGCTGGCCGCCGGCACCGGCGACGGCGAGGTCATCGGCCGGACCTGGCAACGGGCCCAGGCGGCCGCCGAGTCGGTGGCCGCGGCGTCGACCCTGGCGCTGGCCCGGGCGCGCTTTGCCATGGCCGCGGCCGCGCCGTGGAACGAGGTCGACGAGATCCTGCGCGAGGTGCCCGCCGACGATCCGCGTCGCCTGGGCGCCACGCTGGTCCTCGGCGGGGTAGCCGGACGCTGGTCGGACATCGCGCTCGCCCTCGAGGATCGCGCGGCCGCGATCGTCGAGCGCGCGCCGATCGAGGCTGCGCTCTTGCGCTTCCGCGCCGCCGGGGTCTATCTCGATCGCGGCGCCGATCCGGCCCGCGCGGCGACCCTGCTGGGCGCGCTCGTCGACGATCACCCGTCGCTCGGCTTCGTCCACGACGCGCTCGGCGCCGCCCGCCGTCGCCTCGGCGATGCCGCGCCCCCGCCCCGCGCGGTCCGCACCAACGCCGGCGGGGGCGACGACGCCTTCGCGCGGCTCATCCGCGACGCCGAGCAGGTAGCCGGGCAGGGCGACGCCGTCGGCGCGCTGTCGCTCCTCGCCAAGGCTCTCGAGCTGCGGCCCCACGATCCGCTGGCCGCCGAGCCGCTCAAGCGCATCGCCGCCGGCGTGCGCGAGGCCGGGCCGATCCTGGCGCTAGCGCTGGCCGAGCTGCGGCTCGCCGAGGACAGCGGCGACGATCGGGCCAAGGCCGACGCGTACGAGTCGCTGGCCCGCATCGACGTCGACGTCCGCGACGATCGGGCCTCGGCGCTGATCTCGCTCGAGGCGGCGGCCGCGGCCGACCCCGGTCGGCTGGTCGTGCTGCGCGAGCTCGAGCGCGCCTATGGGGCGACCGCACGCTGGAGCGAGCTGGCCGCGCTGCGGGAACGTCAACTGGCGAGCGAGCCTTCGCCCGCCGCGGGCGTCGTCCCGGGTTCGACGGGGGCCTCCGATCGGGTCGCGCTCGCCCTCGATCGCGCGATGCTCCTCGAGCGGATGGAGTCGTCCGAGGACGAGCTGCGGGCCGCCTACCAGGCCATCGTCGCGCTGGCGCCGCGAGCTCGGCGGGCGCTGTTTCACCTCGAGACGCTGGTGCGGCGCGGCGGCAGCTCGCCCGAGCTGGCCGCGCTCGAGGACAGCATCGCGGCGTACTTCGCCGACGATCCGCGCACCCGCTCGGCGTTCCTCACCCGCGGCGGCGAGACCCTGTCCGAGCTGGGCCGCCTCGACGACGCGATCGCGCGCTTCCGCGAGGCCAACGAGCTGCGCGGCGGCTACCCGGCCGCCCTCGAGGGCTGGCGCGACGCCGCGCTGCGCGGTCACCGGTGGGCCGACTTCGCCGACGCCGCTGGTAAGGAAGCCGCGTTCATCGAGGAGCCCGAGGTCCGGGCCGCGCTGTGGCACCTCGCCGGCGTGGCCCTCATGGATCGCGCGCAGGACGGCGAGCGCGCCGCCGACGCGCTGCGGGCCGCGCTGGAAGCCGATCCGCGCCACACCGACGCGTTCATCCGCTTGCGGCTGCTCCTGGACGAGCAGGGCGAGCACGAGCCCTTGGCGGTGCTCCTCGAGCAGCGCCTCGAGGTCGAGACCGACACCGCCGAGCGCACGGCGCTCCACCGCGCGATCGCCGAGCTGGCCCGCAACTTCCTCGAGGATCGCGAGCGCGCCAAGCGCCACTTCCGCTCGATCGTCGAGACCTCGCCCAACGACCTGCGCGCCATCGCGGCGTTGTCGGACATCGCCTGGGAGCAGGGCAACTGGGCCGAGGCCGCCGACATGCTCATGGCGCGGGCGCGCCTCGAGCGCGACCCCCGCATGCTGCGCAACATCCACTACCGGCTCGGCATGATCTACGCCGAGCGCTTGCCCGACGCTCCGGCGGCGATCCGCGCCTTTCAGCGCGTGCTCGGCCACGATCCCGACGACGAGGAGGCGCTCGAGCGGCTCGCCGATCTCGGCATCGCCACCGCCGACTGGCGCATGGCGCTGGGCGCCTGTGAGCGCCTGGTGAAGAACGAGACCGTGGCGGCGCGCAAGGTCGAGCACCTCCACCGGGTCGGCCGCATCTTCGCCGAGGGCTTCGGCGATCGCCGGCTCGCCGAGCGGGCCTATCAGCTCGCCGTCGACGCCGCACCCGACAGCGATCTCGCGCTGGGTGCGCTGATCAAGTTCTACGAGGACGCCGGGGACGCAGCCTCGATCCGCGTTCACCTCGGCATGGTCGCGGCCGCGATGCGGCAGCGCGTCGCGCAGCAGCTCGAGCCCGGTGCGTTCCGGGTACTGGCCCGGGTCGCGCGCGCGCGCCACGACGCTGGCGTGCCGGGGCAGGGCGCGGTCAACCGCAACGCGGTCGACATCGCGCGCATGTGCGGCGTCGACGCCAGCGAGCCGGTGCCGCCGACCCCGATCCACCTGGGCGGCCTGCTGCGCGCCGAGGCCGACGAGGTGTTGTGGCCCCAAGCCATCACGCCCGAGCTGCGGCAGATCTTCACGCTCCTGGGCGATCGCCTGGCCAAGCACGTCGGCATCGACCTGCGGCCCTACGGCGTGACCCGCGGCGATCGCCTGCGCGCCAAGGACAGCCCGGTCGCCGCCGCCGCGCAGGAAGTCGCGGAGGGCTTCGGCCTCGGCGAGATCGACGTGTTCGTGTCGCAGCGCCAGCCCTTCGCGATGGTGGCCGAGCCGACCAGTCCGCTGTCGCTGGTGCTCGGCGCCGCCATCGCCGACCCCAACCGGCTGGCGGCGGTGCGCTTCGCCGCGGCGGGCGCGCTGCGCCTGGCCTCGGCGCAGCTCGGCATCCTGGCCCGTCTCCCCGAGGACGAGCTCGGCGTGCTGGTGGTCGCGCTGCTGCGCCTGTTCCAGCCCGAGCTGCCGTACCTGGCCATCGACAACGATCAGGTCGTGGCCCAGCAGCAGCGGCTGCGCCGGCTGATCCCGTCGAGCCTGATGAACGAGCTGCGGCCCTACGCGCTGGGCGTGCACGCCGCGTCGTTCGATCATCGCGCGCTGGCGCGAGGGCTCGACACCGCCGCGCACCGAGCCGGCCTGGTCGCCGCCGGTGGGGCCTCGGCCGCCCTCGGCGTGCTGATCGCGCGGGCCGGCGCCAGCGACCTCGCGACCGCCTACCGCACCATCTCGGTCGCCGAGCTGGTGCAGTTCGCCGTCAGCGAAGACTTCGCAGCGCTCGCGGCGCTGTGCCAGGGCTGACCGCCTCGTCGCCCGGCCCAAAGGTTGCTTTCCGCTCGGAGAGTGGCTGCGCTACTATCCGCAACTGGAGGAAATCGCATGAGGCCTGTCGCCGTGCGGGCCCTGGCCCCGATGATCGCGATGTCGTTGCTGGCTACCGTCGTAGCCTGCGGCGGGAGCACGCCGCCCGAGCTCGACTCGATCCCCGATCAGGTCGTGGCGGTCGGCGCCGAGCTCACCATCCCGCTGCGCGCGACCGACGCCGACGGCGACAAGATCTCGTACGGGTTCCACGCCGACGTCCCCGACCTCGGCGACCGCGCGACGGTCAACCCGACCGCCGCTGGCACCGGCCTGTTCCGGTGGCGCCCGCTGGCCGCCGACGTCGGGACCTGGCACTTCGACTTCGTCGCGTCGGACGGCGAGAACCAGGTCACGGTCCCGGTCACCATCGAGGTGCGCAGCGCGGTCGGCGAGGAGACCACGCCGATCTTTCGCCAGCCGCTCGGCTCGGGCACCACCTTGGACCTCGCGGTCCGGCCCTGTCTCGAGCTGGACATCGTCATCGAGGACCAAGACACCGCCGAGGTCCTCATCACGCAAGAAGATCCGATCATCGAGGGCGCGACCCTCGAGCCGACCAGCGGCCTGGCCGCGGTCTGGCGCTGGTGTCCGACCCGCGCCCAGATCGACGCCGACGATCGCTACCCGCTCACGCTCGGGGCCGACGATGGCGACAACCCCAAGACGCTGAAGAACTACCTCGTCGTGCTGCGCAAGGAGCCCCAGGAAAACTGTCCGGGAACCGGACCGGTCGTGATGCACACCGCCGGCGATCAGTCGACGCTCGTCGACCTGACCCTCGACGCTCGCATCACCGACGACCTCGGCCTCAAGCAGCCGCCGCTGCTGTACTACGCGACGACCGCGCCCGGCACGCCGCCCGACCTGGCCGCGATGACCCAGACCTCGATGATCATCCTCGACGGCGACTCGCGGGCCGGCACCTGGGCCGCCGACGTGCCCAACCCGGTGGCCGCGCTGCCGGCCGGCTCGTCCAAGACGATCTACTACCTCATCGTCGCCAACGACGACGACGACCCTCAAGGCAGCTGCGATCACGAGACCCAGTCGCAGCTCTACCAGATGACGGTCACCAACCCGGGCGGCACCGGCGGGCTCGGGCTGTGCGAGAGCTGCTCGGCCGACGTGCAGTGCGGCGGCGCGGCCGACAACTGCGTGCGGGTCGGCGCCGCGACGTCGTGCCTCCAGGCCTGCTCGGGCACCAGCAACACCTGCCCGGCCGGCTACACCTGCTCGGCGTCGGCGGTGACCTCGGTGAACGGCGCGTCGGCCCGGCAGTGCATTCCGTCGTCGGGCGTGTGCGGTGCGACCATGACCTGCGTCGACGACTTCTTCGAGCCCAACAACACGCGGACCCAGGCCGCGGCGCTGCCCGACCTCGACCCCGACACCTACGAGTTCACCAGCTGCCCGCTGGCCGACAACTCCAACGACGACGAAGACTGGTTCCCGGTCATCCTGGCGAGCGACGCCACCGTCACGTTCACGCTCGCCGGCCAGGCGGTCAGCGACCTCGACCTCGTGCTGTACGACGCGACCGGCACGCGGCTGCAGTCGGCGACCGGCCCGACGTCGATGGAGACCATCACGCGCTGCCTGACGCCGGGCACGTACTACATCCGGGTCTACGCCTGGGGCGCCGGCGCGATGAACGCGTATTCACTGACCTACGCGCGGGCGGCCGGGGCCTGCCCGCTGGTGTGCACCGACGACAGCCACGAGCCTGACGACACCATCGCCCAGGCTCGCACCATCACGTATCCGGACTTCACGTCCACCGGCAACCAGATCTGCGCCGGCGACGACGACTACTACAAGGTGCTGATGTTCGACGGCGAGGTCATGACGGTCGACCTGACCTTCACCCAGACCACCTCGGCGCAGGATCTCGATCTGCACTTCTACAACAGCGCCGGCACCGATCTCACGCCGTGCAGCGAGGCCGCGCCGAGCACCTGCACCGCGGCTCAGGGCCAGGGCGTGGGGTCCAACGAGCGCTACACCTTCACCGCACCGGCGGCGTGCTCGACCTTGTGTACCTACTACGTCGCGGTCCATGGCTGGTCGATGTCGCACAACAGCTACGCGATCCGGATCCAGGTGCCGTGACGCGGCTCGCGCTGGCCGCCCTGGTCGCGTGCGCCGGCTGCGCGTCGTCGGACGTCATCGACGTCGGGCTCGAGGGCCTGGCGCTCGCGGCGGTGCATCCCGACGCGGTCATGACCGGCACCACGCTGGTCATCGACGGCGACTCCTTCGTCGAGGCGGCCTGGGGCGACAGCACGCTGGTGCTGACCGGTGACGGCGCGACCGTGCGGCTGGCCGCGACCTTCGTCGACTACGATCACATGACCGCGCTGATCGACGCCGACGTGCTGGCGCAGCTGGGCGCCGCGGCCGGCCCGACGACGTTCCGAGGCGACGCCACCCTCGAGGTGCGCTCGGCGGTCGACGCCAAGATCTACCGGTCGGCGCCGCTCGCGGTGCAGTTCACCGCGCAGCCCGAGCTGACGCCCACGGTCGACACCCTCGAGGCCAGCGGCGTCATCTTCACCAACGACGAGCTCGAGGTGACCGGCGACGGCTTTCTCTTGGGCGGCACCGAGGGCGTGACCGTCGCGATCGTGCGGGGCTGCTTCACGCCCCAAGGCCAGGGTACCTGCGCCCCGGTCGGCGAGCAGGTGGTGCCGCTCGCGCCGGCGGCCGCCTTCGATCGGCGGCGGGCCTCGTTCCGCTTCGTCCCCGCGATCGCCGGCATCGGCGCCGGTACCTTCACCGGCACCGTCACGATCGAGGACCGTCCGGTGACCGGACGCTCGGTCGCGGCGGCGACGGTCGACGTATCGTACGATCTGGTCACCGCGCAGATCTTCCAGGTCGAGCCGCCGGCGGCCAGCCTCGGTCAGTACGTCGAGATCACCGGGGGCGGCTTCGTCGGCGGCGAGGCCGGCGCCACCACCGAGGTGCGCCTGCAAGGCACCTTCACGCCGACCGGCGGGCCCGGCGGCGCGCCCGTCGATCTCATCCTCATCCCCGAGTTCGAGCGCGGCGAGCGGGTGCGCTACGTGGTCAACACCGACGACGCCCTGGGCCAGGCCATCGACCTGCGCCAGGTGACCGGGACCTTCACCGGCACGATCCGGCCGATCGTGACCTACGACGGCGACACCGTGACCGGGCCGACCCGGGCCATCACGCTGGCGATCGCGCCGGTCAAGCAGGTGGTGATGCTCGACTTTCGGCCTTCCTACGTCGAGAGCCTGCGCAAGTTCGGCCTGCGCGCGGTCGACGCGCCGATCCGACAGCGGGTGCTCGACGTGCTGCACGCTGCCTATCCGGCTCTGAATATTGAATTTCGCACCAGTGCGCCCGACGACTTTGCGCTGTACTCGTCGGTCGAGATCCACGGCCCCGACCCCAACGGCATGGGCCTGTTCGGCTACGACAACTCGCCGGGCAAGGACACCGGCAACCTGCGGCTCTACGACCGGCTGGGCGGCGTGAACGCGGCCACCCAGCAGGATGGCTATCCCGGCTTCGGCGGCGTGTTCATCGAGTCGCTCATGGGCTTCTCGCTGCACCCGCTCGACGGTGATTCGCTGTCGGGCGCCGACCCGCTCTTCGATCGCGTCTTCGATCCGTTCCGACCCGACCGCGGCGACATCATCGTCGGCAGCGAGCTGGGCGGCGGCCTCGTGTCCCTCGACGGCGCGGTGGCGTGCCCGGCCGACGGTCGCGCCGAGCGCATCGCGTGCGCGGTGTGGGTCATGGGCGGCCTGGTCGGCGGCACGCTGTCCCACGAGATCGGCCACAGCCTCGGGTTGGCCAACCCCGGCGGCGAGGGCTTCCACAACTTCGGGGACGAGGTGAACCGGCTCATGGACTCCGGCGGCGATCGCCCGTTCCCCGAGCGCGCCGAGCTGGGCGGCTTCGGCCCGGCGGTCTTCTGCGACGGCGAGTACGAGTACCTGCGCGGCATCTTGCCGTCGGCGACGCCGGCCGACACCGCGACGCGGCCGCCCTGCTGAGGTTGCCCGTGGTCAGCCGCAGGCCGCTCGCTCATCGGTGCGCGGCGAGCGACGGTTGGATGACCGTGACGCCGCCGGCGTTCACTGACGGGTGTAGGTGGCGACGACGGTGCCGCCGTTGACGTAGGGCTGCGACGTCACGAGGCTGGTCGCGGTGGCGTCGTACTCCAGGCTGGTGGTGAGCAGCGAGCTCTGGCAGCCGCCGGCGACCCCGCACCGGCAGGTGCTGCTGAACGACAGCGTGCTGCCGGAGGTGGTGAAGGTGCCGGAGAAGGAGACGCTGTTCGCGGCGGCCTGGAACCCGGGCGCGGCGAAGGTGAACGCAACGCCGGGCCGGTCACTGGTGAGCGTGGTCGCGTCGTAGACCGCGTAGTCGGTGAGGAGGTAGCGACCATCGACGATGGTGCCGCCAGTGAAGCCGGGCGCCGGACCCGAGCCGACGCGCTGGTTGATCAGAGGGCCAGGCTCGCTCTCGGTGCACTGGTCCCAGGTAGCGGGGCCGGCGTCGACGGGCGGGCCGTCCACGATCAGCGCGCCGTCGGTGACCGCGGCGTCGATCGCCGAGGAGGTGTCGTCGGAGCCGCATGCGGCGACGGCGAGCGCGAGGGCGAGGACAGCGCGGCGACCACGCAAAGCCATGCGCGAGGATTATCATGCGCGCCCGCAGCGTGCCGAGCGCGCCCGGGGGAGCGCGCCCGGTGACTACAAGAGCTGGTGGATGCCGACCTCGCCGGTGCGACCGCGCAGCTCGACCGCGCCCAGCGCCACCGCCTGGAGGCCGGGACAGGCCGCCCGCGTCGCGTCGGTCACCAGCAGGCGGGCGTTGCGGGCTTTGGCCTCGGTCTCGAGGCGCGCCGCCACGTTCACGACGTCGCCGAGCACCGTGAACGACAGGTGGCGGGGGTCGCCGATGGTGCCGACCGTGACCTCGCCGGTGTTGATCGCGATCGCGGCCGACAGCGGACCGCCGGTGAGCGCCTCCCAGCGCGGCGATAGCGCGTCGATCCGGCGCTGCATCTCGAGGCCGGCGGCGACCGCGGCCGCGGCGTGGCCGCTGAGGCGCTCGGGCACGCCGAACACCGCCATGAGCCCGTCGCCGAGGATCTGGTTGATGCTACCGCGCTGGCCGAAGATGGCCTCGCCCATCGCGGCGTAGAACTCGTTGAGCAGCCGCAGCACGTCCTGGGAGGACATCCGCTGGGTCAGCCCGGTGAAGCCGCGGATGTCGGCGAACATCACGCTCACCTCACGCCGCTCGCCGTGGGTCCGGAACCGCTCGGGATCGGTGAGCAGGACCTGCACCAGATCGGGCGCGACGTAGCGCGCGAACAGATCGGCCAAGAGGCGGTGGTTGTCGGTGAGCCGCTGGTTGACGCGCGCCATGCGCAGCGCGCCCGCGATCTGATCGGCCAGCGTGACGACGACGTCCTCGAGGTCGCGCAGCGCCGAGGGGTGCGGGCTCTCGAGGTTGAGGACGCCGAGCACCTGCTCGCCGAACCGGATGGGCGCCGCCAGCTCGGCCCGGGTCGCGGGGTTGATCCGCACGAAGTCGGGATCGCGACTGACGTCGAGCACGACCTGCACGACGCCGGTGCGGGCGGCCCGCCCGACCACGCCCCGCCCGATCGGCTCGCGCCCGCCGCCGCTCAGCTCGACCGGGCCGCCGGCGTGAGCGACCAGCTCGAGCTCGCCGGCCAGGTGATCGAGCAGATGCAGCGACACCAGCGGCACGCCGAGGCGATCGTGGATGAACCGCGCGACCCGCTCGAGCAGCCCGCCCAGATCGGTCGAGGCGGTGGCGGCCAGCGACACGTCCGACAGCATCGCGAGCTGGTTGGCGTGGCGGCGCACCTCCTCGAACAGCCGGGCGTTGGCGATGGCGCCTGCGATCTGCTCGGTCACGGTCGACAGCAGGCCGACCTGATCGCGGAACGCGGCCAGCGCGCGGCTCTCGAGGTTGAGGAGCGCGACCACCTCGCCGCGGTAGATCGCGGGCACGCACACCTCGCTGCGCGCGCCCGGCAAGGTCTCGACGTAGTTGGGCCAGGCCCGGACGTCGTCGATGACGATGGTCTGGCCGGTGACCGCGACCTCGCCGATCACGCCCGAGCCGTAGGGCCGGCTGTAGCCGACGTAGATCTCGGTGGGCAGGTCGGTCGACAGCGCCTCGCAGACGAAGCGCGCGCCGTCGCGCTCGACGCGAACCAGCGCCACGAACTCCCAGCCAAAGCCGCGGCGGATGGCGTCGACGATCCGCTGCATCATCGGCCGCAGCTCGAGCTCGCCGGTGGCGGCGCGGGCGACCTCGTTGAGCAGCTCGAGCTCGCGAGCCTTGCGGGCCAACGCCGCGCCGGCGACCGCTTGCTCGCGCAAGAGCCGGGCGTTGTCGAGGGTGATCGCCAGGCGGCTGGCCGCCAACTCCATCAGCTCCGCGCGCTCGGCCAGCGCGGTCGGCTCGGTGGCCTCGCAATCGAGGACGCCGATGATGCGGTCGCCGGCCCGCAGCGGGATGACCAGCTCGCTGTTCACGCCGAGGATGGCCTCGACGTAGTCGGGATCGTCGTGGACGTCGGCGACGAACACCGACGCGCCGGCGCGGATGGCGCGGCCGATGAGCCCCTCGGTGACCGGCAGGACGAAGCCGGCCGGGGTCGACGCGCTGAGCGTCGTCGACTCGGCCAGGTGGTGCAGCACGGCGCCGTCGTCGTCGAGCAGCATGATCGCGACGTAGGCCAGCCCGAATTCCTCGCGGATGGCGGCGGTGGCGCGCTCGCCGATCACGCGCAGGTCCGCGCCGGTCGCGATGCGGGCCAGGCGATCGAGTGTCGCCAGCAGCGAGGCGCCGCTCCCGCCAAAGACCATGCCGCGAGCCTAACCCACGCCCGCGTCGGGCGGACCGATGGTGTCCTCGCGCCGCGGCAAGGCCGACGATGGCAAGGGCTCGGCCAGGTCGAGGCCGACGAAGATCTCGGCGACGTGGTCGACGCGGTCGTCGACCAGCGGGATCGTCAGGGTGGCCTGCACCACGCCGTCGCACACCACCCGGCTCGCGCCGCCGTCACCCACCTTCTCGATCGCGATGCGGTACGTGGTCTCGCGGTAGCGGTACGTCACGTCGAAGCGCTCCCAACCGGCTGGGAACCGCGGCGCGAACCGCAGCTGGTCGACCTCGAGACGCAGCCCGAGCAGCGACTCGGTGATCAGGCGATACATCCAGCCGGCTGAGCCGGTGTACCAGGTCCACCCGCCGCGACCGGCGTGCTGAGGGTTGGTGTAGACGTCGGCCGCGACGACGTAGGGCTCGACCATGTAGGTCGCGATCGCCTCCGCGCTGTCGCCGTGGCGCACCGGGTTGATCAGGTTGAACAGCTCCCAGGCCCGCTCGTCTTGACCGGCGGCGGCGAAGGCCATCGCGGTCCACACCGCGGCGTGGGTGTACTGGCCGCCGTTTTCGCGCACGCCCGGGACGTAGCCCTTGATGTAGCCGGGCTTGAGCGACGAGGTGTCGAAGGGCGGATCGAAGAGCTGGATCACGCCGAGGTCACGGCGCACCAGGCGGTGATCGACCGCGGCCAGCGCGCGGCGGGCCCGCTCGGGCTCGCCGGCCCCCGAGAGCACCGCCCAGCTCTGGGGCAGCGAGTCGATCTGACACTCCGGTGACGTCGACGAGCCCAGCGGGGTGCCGTCGTCGAAGTACGCGCGTCGATACCAGTCGCCGTCCCAGGCCTCGGCCTCGAGGTTGGACCGCAACGTCGCGGCCTCGGTGGCGCAGCGCTCGGCGAACTCCGCATCGCCGCGCTTGGCCGCCAGCGCGCCGAACCGCACCAGCACGTCGTAAAGGAAGAAACCGAGCCACACGCTCTCGCCCTTGCCCCCTTCGCCGACCAGGTTCATGCCGTCGTTCCAGTCGCCGGTGCCCATGAGCGGCAGGCCGTGCTCGCCGAAGCGCAGCCCGTGCAGCACCGCGCGCTGGCAGTGCTCGTAGATCGACAGCGCCTCCTCGGAGCGACCCGGCAGATCGTAGTAGCTGTCCTCGTCGGGCTTGACCGCGCGACCCTCGAGCCCGGCGATCTTCTCGTCGAGGACGCCGCTGTCGCCGATCGCGTCGACGTAGTGGCAGACCGCGAAGGGGAGCCACAGATAGTCGTCGGAGATGTGGGTGCGCACGCCGCGCCCTTGCGGCGGGTGCCACCAGTGCTGGACGTCGCCCTCGGGGAACTGGCGAGAGGCGGCCCGCAGGATCTGGCCGCGCAGCACCGGCGCCTCGGCGTGGACCAAGGCCATCGCGTCTTGCAGCTGGTCGCGGAACCCGAAGGCGCCGCCCGACTGGTAGTAGCCGCTGCGGCCCCACATGCGGCAGGACAGCACCTGGTAGACCAGCCAGCCGTTGGCCAAAACGTCGAGGGTCGGGTCGGGCGTCTTCACCTGCACGGTGCCGAGCGTGCGCTGCCAGTAGGCCTCGACCTCGTCGAGGGCGCCCCGGGCGCGGGTCGCGCCGCGGAAGCGCACCACCAGCGAGCGGGCGTCGGCCAGATCCCGACCCGAGCCCAGCGTGAACACGATCTCGCGCTCCTGCCCGTCGGCGAGGTCGACCGCGGCCTGGATCGCCATGCAGGGATCGAGGGCGGCGCCCACGCGGCCCGAAAGCTTGGCGCGGCCCATCGCGGCCGGGCGGGTCATCGTGCCGTTGCGGCCGAGGAACTCGGTGCGGTCGCCGGTGACGGTGCGCCGCTCCTCGCTGCAGTCGAGGAAGGCGACCCGGCCCGCGAACTCGCTGCCAAAGGTGTTGCGAGCCAGGATCGCCGCGCTGCGGGAGTCGACCTCGGTGAAGCAGTAGGGCGCGTTGAGCGCGCGATTCGAGCCGAGCACCAGCTCGACGAAGCCGGTGATCGACAGCTTGCGGGCCCGACCCGAGTCGTTGCGCACCTTCACCACGACGAACTTGAGCGGCGCGTCGATTGCGACGTAGGTCGTGAGCGTGCTGGTGATGCCGGCCTCCATGGTCTCGAACACGCTGTAGCCAAAGCCGTGGCGCGTCGTGTACGGCTCGGTGCCGCCGCACGGCAGCGGCGTCGGCGACCACACCCGACCGTCCTCGTCGTCGCGCAGGTACACCGCCTCGCCGCTGGCGTCGGTGATCGCGTCGTTGGCCCACGGGGTGAGCCGGTAGCCGTGGGCGTTCTCGCACCAAGTGTACGCGCCGCCGCTCTCGCTGACGACCGTGCCGAACCATGGGTTGGCCATCACGTTGGACCACGGCGCGGGGGTGCGGGCGTCGCGGCTGGTGGTGATGACGTACTCGCGGCCGTCAGGCCGGAAGCCGCCATAGCCGTTCCACGCGACCCGGCCCGCGCGCTCGAACGCGGCGGGGGTGGCCGGCGCCCGGTGGCGCGCGATCGCGCGGCGCTTGTCCTCGGCGAGGAGCTGCGGCGGCAGGTCGACGCGGACCCGGCGCTCGATCTGCTCGGCGAGCGAGCCCGCGGTGTCGGTGATGATGACCCGCGCGACGGTCTGCATGAGCCCGCGGTCATCCTCGGACATGTGCTCGCTGCGCCGCACGAAGATGCCGCCGGGCCGGTCCACGCAGCCGGTGTCGGCGATCGCGGCGACCACCGCCACGATCTCGTCCTGCAGCACCTGCCGGTAGCCCGAGGCGTCGTCATTCCACACCACGAGATCGGCGGCGAGGCCCTTCAAGCGCCAGTAGGTGTGAGCCTTCACGACCTGACGGATCAGCTCGATGTTCGCGACGTCCGCGATCCGGACCAACACGATCGGCAGATCGCCGGAGATCCCGTAAGCCCACAGCCCCGACTGCCCGGCGCGGTTCCGCGCGATGAGCGTCTTGGGCGCACGCAGCAGCGGGTTGGCGTAGAGCACGTTCGAGGCGAGCCGCTCGTAGGTCTGGGCCTCGAGGTTGCTGGCGTCGAGGCGGCGTTGCACCACCTGGCTGTGGGTCCAGGCCAGCTCGAAGACTCGATCGCCGACGTGGCGATCGCGGTACTTCTCGACGAGGCCGAGCGCGGCGTCCCGGGTCGCCGCCACGCCGGTGACGATGTGGATACGCGCGGTCTGGTCGGGCCCGATCGTGATGCGGCGACGGATCGAGACGATGGGATCGAGGACCGCGCCAGCCGAGCCGGTGAGCGCGTCGGCGTACATCGCCTGGGGATCCACGGCGGTGCGGGCGCGACCGAGGAAGGCCGCCCGCGAGGTCTCGTACGAGGTGTCGCCGACCGTGCCGTCGTGGACCGCCATGAGGTGGAACATCCACGGCGGCCTTTCGCCGCCCGAGCGGGGCCGGCGGGTACACGCGATGGCCTGCAGCTCGGGCAACAGCTCGGTCTCCACGAACAAGTTGCTGAAGGCCGGGTGCGCGCTGTCGGTGGCGGCCTGGGTCATCACGACCTCGGCGTAGCTGGTGACCTCGATCGTGCGCGCGACCCGACTGCGATTGCACAGGCTGATGCGCCGCAGCTCGATGTCGTCCTCGGTCGACACGCTGATCTCGACGTAGGTCTCGAGCTCGTGATCGGTGCGTCGGAACTCGGCGCGGCCCTGCGAGAAGATCGCCTCGTACCGGGTCGCGCGCTCGAGGGTGGGCTGGTGCGCGGCCGACCAGAACCCGCCGCTGTCGACATCGCGCAGGTAGACGAACTGGCCCCACGCATCGCGGGTCGAGTCCTCGGCCCAGCGGGTGACCGACAGATCCTTCCACCGGCTGTAGCCGCCGCCGGCGTTGGTGATCGCGACGTGGTAGGTGCCGTTGGACAGCAGGTGGACCTCGGGCGCGGGCGTGCTCGGCGTCGTGAACACCCGCAGCGCGTGCGAGCTGTCGTTGCCGCGCGCGAGCGTCGTCGAGGTCTCGGGCGGCGCCGCCTCGACCTGAGGTGCGTGGGGGATGCGCTCTTGCAAGAGCAGATCGGTGGCCCGAAACGCCGGATCGCCCAAGAAGCGGCGTTGCATCGGGCGATCGCACAGGAGGTACGTGAGCGACAGCAGCGCCATGCCCTGGTGGTGCGCCATGTACGAGCGGACGGTGACGTGGTCCTTGCCGGGCGGTAGGCGCTCGAGGGTGTAGTCGACCGCCTCGAAGAAGCCGTAAGCGCCGCGCTGGCCCTCGCGCTCGAGGCGGCGCAGGTTGGCGCACGCCGCGTCGGGGTCGACCATCAGCGCCATGGCCGTCGCGTAGGGCGCGATCACCAGATCGTCGGCGAGGCCACGCTTGTAGCCGAGGCCGGGCACGCCGAACGCGCGGTACTGGTAGTTGAGCTGGGCGTCGGTCTTGTAGTAGCCCGACTCCGAGACGCCCCACGGCACGTCACGCTCGGCGCCGTAGCTGATCTGGCGAGCGACCACGGCGCGGTTGGTGTCGTCGAGCAGCGTGCCGTCGTAGCTCGGCATGACCAGGTTGGGCATCAGGTACTCGAACATCGAGCCCGACCACGACTGCAGGGCTGGCCGGTCGCCAGCCCACTTGAGCAGGCGACCGAGGCGGAACCAGTGCTCTTGCGGCAGCTTGTTCTGCGCGATCGCGACGAAGCTGGTGAGCCGGGCCTCCGACGCCAGCAGATCGTAGCTGGCGGTGTCGAGGCGGTGATCGCTGAGGTTGTAGCCGATCGACAAGAGGTGCCGGCGGCGGTCGTACAGGAACGTGTAGTCGAGGTCGGCCAGCTCGCGGCAGCGCGCGGCCAGGCGCTGGAGCTGATCGAGGCGGTGACCGGCGCGCTCGGCGGCCAGCGCGATCGCGGTCCGCAGCTCGGGCGCGTCGATCATCGGCGCGAGCGTGATCTCGAGCCGAGCCAGATCGACCAAGGTGAGCGAGTCGGCAGGCCGCGGGCCGGCGACCGCGGGGTCGATGGCGAGCCAGGGCGCGAGGTGGTCGAGCTCGGCGATGACGTCGCGGCTCTGGCGCTCGACGGCCTGGGCCCACCACAGCGACTCGGCGTCGCTCTCCTCGACGACCCGGATCAGCGCCAAGGCATCGGCGTTGAAGCGCGTCAGCCACGCCTGGGTCTCGGCCAGGGCAGTCGGCGGGCTGGCCAGCTCGGTGCGCAGTCGCGCGATCACCGCCGCGGCGTCGGGCCCGGCCCCGGTCGGCGTCACCAGGGCCAGGGTGTGGGCCAGGCCCGCGAAGGTCTGAGCGCGGGCGAGCGGGTCGCGGGCCAGCTCGTCGAGGCCGACCGCGAGGATGAGCAGGTGCGCGGCCAGGTTGCCGCTGTCGACCGTCGACACGTAGCGCGGCAGCAGGGGCTCGAGCGTCGTGGTGTCGTACCAGTTGTAGAGGTGGCTCCGGTACTTCTCGAGGCGATCGACGCTGTCGAGCGTGCGCGCGGTCCGGACGATCAGCTCGCCGGTCGAGAGGTAGCCGAGATCGTGGGCGGCCAGGGTCCCGGTGAGCGACATGCCGATGTTGGTCGGCGAGGTGCGGTGCGCGATGCCGCGCGGCGGATCCTCCTGGAAGTTGTCGGGCGGCAGGTAGTTGTCCTCGAGCACGACGAACCGCTCGAAGAACCGCCAGGTCCGGCGGGCGACGCCGTGCAGGAACGCCAGGTCGGGCGTCGACATGTGCGGGCGCACCGCCGCCAGCGGTCGGCTCGCCCACCACGCCAGGAGCGGGCCGGCGAGCCACAGCGCGCACAGCGGCGCCGCCGCGACCCAGGCCAGCCGATGGGGCGCCGCCACGGCGAGCCCGACCAGCGCGCCGATCGCCACGACCGGCGCGATCCACATCGTCCGGTAGGTGCCGGCCAGATCGCCGCGCTCGCTGCGCTGGGCGTCGGCGGCGGTGCGCCACTGCAGGAGGCGCTTGCGCGTGATGAGCAAGCGCCCCGCGGTCCGCACGATCGCGTCGAGCGAGAGCAACGCTTCGTAGGGCAGCAGCGCGAGCGAGAAGCTCTCGCGCACGAGCTGGCGGGTCAGCCCGCCGCCGATCTCGCGCAGGTGCTCGCGGCGCGACTGATCGCGGGGACGGCGGGTGAGCGCGGCGACCGCGGCTAGCAGGCCGGGGAAGATCGACATCGCGAGCACGACCAGCACCGCGAAGGCGGCGGTGCCGGGCAGGAACCCGCCGGCGGCCAGCAGCGCGGCCGACGCGATCGGCACCAGGCTGCGCCGCAGGTTGTCGAAGATCTTCCAGCGCGACAGCAGCGTGGTCGGGTTCGCGACCCGCTTGCCGTGAGCGCCCGGCACCCGGCCGGCCAGCCAGGTCGCGATCTGCCAGTCGCCGCGGATCCAGCGGTGACGCCGCGCCAGATCGGCCAACACCGACGCCGGATAGTCCTCGACCAGCAGCACGTCACTGACCAGCCCGGCGCGGGCGTAGGCGCCCTCGAGCAGGTCATGGCTGAGCACTCGGTTCTCGGGCAGGCGATCGCCGAGCGCCTGCTGCACGGCGTCGACATCGTAGATGCCCTTGCCGACGAAGGAGCCCTCGCCGAACAGGTCCTGGTACACGTCGGACACCGCCAGCGTGTAGGGATCGATGCCGGGCTCACCGGCGAACAACCGCGCGTAGCGCGAGCGCGCGGTGCTCTCCATGCTGATCGCGACCCGCGGCTGCAAGATCGAGAAGCCTTCGACCACGCGTCCGCGCGCGACGTCGAAGCGTGCCCGGTTGAGCGGGTGCGCCAGCGTCGCGGCCATCAGCTTGGCGGCGTCGCGGGGCAGGGCGGTGTCGGAGTCGAGCGCGATGACGTACTTGACGTCGCGCAGGCGCTCGACCGGACCCTCGACGGTGGCGAAGCGCGCCAGGTCGCCTCGAAGGGCCAGGTTCCACTCCTCGAGCTTGCCGCGCTTACGCTCCCAACCCATCCACACGCCCTCGCGCGGGTTCCAGCGCCGGTCGCGATGCAAGAGGAAGAACGCGCCGTCCTTGCCGTAGCGGCGGTTGAGCGTCGCGATGCGCGAACGGGCGCGCTCGAGGAGCTTGGCGTCGCCGGGCAGGGTCTGGGTTGGCGCGTCGCGATAGTCGGTGAGCAGCGCAAAGGACAGCTGCTCGTCACGGTTGGCGAGGAACCGCACCTCCATCGTCTCGACCAGCTCGTCGATCTCGGCGGGGTTGCTCAGCATCGCCGGCACCGCCACGATGGTGCGGTGCTCGACCGGGATGCCGTCGGTGAAGTCGAGGCGCGGTAAGACGCACGGCTTGACGACCATGGTGGCGGTCCAGTTGACCAGCGCGACCGCCAGCTGGCTGGCGACTACGGCGAGCAGCGCCAGCCACCACGGCGCGACCGCCACCGGCGCCGCCGCCGCGACCGCGAGCACCAGCCCGGCGGTGAGCGCGACGATCGCGCCGAGATAGATCGCCAGGTTGACGCGTCGGCCCAGGCGGCGCACCCGCAGCCGGAGCGAGCGTCGCATGTGGACGGCACGCTCGAGCTGCCGACGGCCGCGATCGACGAGGTAGTAGCCGATGTGGCCGGCCCG
>Ga0209181_10001785_pt1 | contig 36531 bp, 37 predicted proteins | sample MAT05_FD_187208 | JGI IMG/M metagenome (GOLD analysis project Ga0209181, IMG submission 187208) | Freshwater microbial communities from Lake Fryxell liftoff mats and glacier meltwater in Antarctica - MAT-05 (SPAdes) (version 2) | ecosystem: Environmental > Aquatic > Freshwater > Ice > Liftoff... | reverse complement strand
ACCTGCGCCTGACGCTCGAGTACCTCGAGACCCATGGCGTGCCGGTGGTCGGGTACCGCACCGACTGGTTGCCCGCCTTCTACACCGCCCGCAGCGAATGTCCGGTCGACTACCGTCTGGACAGTGCCCTGGACATCGCCCGCGCCATGCAGGTCAAATGGGCGATGGGCCTGGCCGGCGGCATGGTGGTCGCCAATCCGGTGCCTGCCGCAGATGCCATGCCCCAGGACCGTGTCGACGCAGCCATCGCACAGGCCCTGCAAGAAGCCGACGAACAGGGCATTGGAGGCAAGCGATCCACGCCGTTCCTGCTGGCCCGGGTGGCGGCATTGACCGGTGGCGACAGCCTGGCCACGAACATCCGGCTGGTACTCAACAACGCCCGGCTGGCGGCGGACGTGGCGGTGCAATTCGGGCAACTGGGTGGTTATGATGCCGGCGCAGCTGGCAGGCATGCGTCGTGCTTGTAGTCGCCGCTGGCGCGTGCCGCGTTATCGGGTAAGCCCGGATTGATGTCGGGGCTATTGCGTCGCTAAGCTCTGTTGCCGGTAACCTATCGTTCATCACCTTCATTTTGTAACACCGAAAGACCCTCACCATGAAATTCAAGCTCCAGTTCGCTGTGCTGACCCTCGCCATGACCGCCGCCTTGCAGGCCCATGCCGAACCGGCCATCATTTATGACATGGGCGGCAAGTTCGACAAGTCTTTCAACGAGGCGGCCTTCAACGGCATGGAGCGCTGGAAAAAGGAAACCGGCAAGCAGTACCTGGAGTTCGAGGTGTCCAACGAGTCACAACGCGAGCAGGCGATCCGCCGCATGGCCGAGAAGGGCGCCAGCCCGATCATTGCCATGAGCTTCAGCCAGGCGTCGGCTATCGAGAAGGTCGCCAAGGAGTTCCCCAAGCTCAAGTTCGCCATCATCGACATGGTCGTCGATCTGCCCAACGTGCAGTCGGTGGTGTTCAAGGAGCAGGAAGGCAGTTTCCTGGTCGGCATGATGGCGGCCATGGCCAGCAAGACCGGCAAGGTCGGTTTTGTGGGTGGCATGGACATCCCGCTGATCCGCAAGTTCCAGTGTGGCTACGAGCAGGGCGCCAAGTTCGCCAACGCCAAGGCCGAAGTGTTCGGCAACATGACCGGCACCACCGGCGCGGCCTGGAACGACCCGGCCCGCGGTGGTGAACTGGCCAAAGCTCAGTTTGCCAAGGGTGCCGACGTGGTGTTTGCCGCTGCCGGCGGAACCGGCATGGGCGTCTACCAGGCGGCCAAGGACGGCGGCAAGCTGGCCATCGGGGTGGACAGCAACCAGAACCACCTGCAGCCTGGCACCATGCTCACCTCGATGCTCAAGCGCGTGGACGTGGCGGTGTACAACGTGTCCAAGAACCATAAGCCTGGCATGTCGGTGCTGGGCCTGAAGGAAGGCGGCGTCGGTTACGCCATGGATGCCAACAACGAAAAACTGGTCTCTGCCGACATGAAGAAGAAGGTCGAAGCAGCCAAGGCCGACATCATCAGCGGGAAGATCAAGGTCGCCGACTACATGGCCGCCAACGCCTGCAAATATTGAAGTGGCGAATCTTCCTGCTGCGCGGGCCGATCCGGCACCTGCGGTGCACGCCGTACGTTGTTACGGCTGTGCTCCCCGGCGCCACCTCGACCCGCTCGCCACGGAATCTTCACCACTTCAAGCGCCATTGACTTCCTGACACGAATGTGAGCGAATCTTCCCGCGCCCCGGCGGTCGAGATGATCGGCATCCACAAGCGTTTTGGCGCCGTGCTTGCCAATGCGGATGTGCACCTGAGCGTGCTCTCGGGCACGGTGCACGGCATCGTGGGGGAAAACGGTGCGGGCAAGAGCACGCTGATGTCGGTGCTCTACGGGTTCTACAGCAGCGACAGCGGGAGTATCCGGGTGGATGGCCAACCGGTCAGCATCCGCAATTCGCACGAGGCCATCGCGCTGGGCATCGGCATGGTGCACCAGCACTTCATGCTGGTGGACACGCTCACCGCTCTGGAGAACGTGATGCTGGGTGCCGAGCCGCATGTGCTGTTGCACAAGGCCGAGGCGCAGGTGCGCAGCAAGCTCGCGGCGCTGATGGCGTCGACCGGGCTGCGGGTCGACCTGGATGCCCTGGTGGCCGACCTGTCAGTGGGCGACCGCCAGCGCCTGGAAATCCTCAAGACCTTGTACCGCGGGGCCCGCATCCTGATCCTGGACGAACCCACGGCAGTGCTGACACCCCAGGAGACCGAGCAGCTGTTCGGCGTGCTGGGCCTGCTGCGCAGCCGGGGCACCACGATCGTGCTCATCACGCACAAGCTCAAGGAGGTCATGCGCCTGTGCGACTTCGTCACGGTGATGCGGGGCGGCCGCGTGGTGCAGGACGTGGCGATCGCCGACAGCTCGATCGAATCCCTGGCCGAGGCGATGGTGGGTCGCAAGGTGCAGATGGGGCGCCAGGGCGATGCCGATAAGCCGCCCGGGGCGGTGCTGATGGAGGTCAGCGGAATCGTGGTGCGCGATGCACTCAAGGTGGTGCGGCTGCAGGATGTCGCCCTGTCGCTGCGTGCCGGCGAGATCGTCGGCGTGGCGGGCGTGTCCGGTAACGGCCAGAGCGAGCTGCTCGAGGTCTTGTCGGGTCTGCTGGCACCCAGTGCCGGCGCGCTTCAGGTCGGTGGCGAGACGTTCCGCCCGGGTGCCTGGATGGATCCCCGCAAGGCCCGCATGCTGGGCGTGGCCCATGTGCCGGAAGACCGCCACGAGCGCGCCATGGTCATGAGTTTCGAGGCCTGGGAGTCGGCCGTGCTCGGCTACGAATGGCTGCCGATCTACTGCCGCCAGGGCTGGATGGACCATCCGCACATGCAGGTCTCGACAGTCGACATGATGGAGCGGTTCGACGTCCGCCCGCGCAATGCCCATCTGGTCAGTGCGAGTTTTTCCGGTGGCAACCAGCAAAAGCTGGTGCTCGCCCGCGAACTCGGCCAGGCGCCTGCCGTGCTGCTGGTGGGGCAACCGACCCGCGGGGTGGACATCGGTGCCATCGAATTCATCTATGGGCAGTTGCGCGCCATGCGCGACGCCGGCTGCGCCGTGCTGGTGGTGTCGAGCGAACTCGACGAGATCCTGGCGCTGGCCGACCGTGTGATCGTGATGAACCAGGGCCGGATAGCGGGGGAGCTGCCGATCCACGCATGCAGCGAAGCCAGTCTGGGGATGCTGATGATTGGGGGTGCTGCGTGAGCGCCTCGGGGCAGCCAATGCCGCGCTGGGCCGATCTGGTGGTGCTGCCGGTGGTCAACCTCGCGGTGGCGCTGCTGGCCGCTGGCGCAATGGTGGCGCTGGTCGGCCAGAACCCGCTGGAGGTCATCCGCGTGCTGATCGACGGCGCCTTCGGCTCCCAGCGCGGCTTGAGCTACACGCTGTACTACGCCACCACCTTCATTTTCACCGGGCTGGCGGTATCGGTCGCCTTTCATGGCGGCCTGTTCAACATCGGTGGCGAGGGGCAGGCGATCATCGGCGGGCTGGGCACCGGGCTGGCTGCGCTGTGGCTGTCCAGCCTGTTGCCGGCCTGGGTCATGCTGCCGTTGATGCTGGTGGCGGGGGCGCTGTTCGGCATGGTCTGGGCCGCGGTGCCGGCCTACTTGCAGGCCTACCGTGGCAGCCACATCGTGATCACCACGATCATGTTCAACTTTCTGGCCAGCAGCCTGCTTGTCTATTTGCTGGTCAACCACTTCAAGGTGCCGGGGAGCATGGCGGTCGAGACCGCGGCCTTCGCGCCATCGGCCAAGCTCCCGAGCATGGTCACTTTCATGGCGCTGTTCGGCATCCAATGGTCCGCATCACCCCTCAATACCAGCCTTTTCCTGGCCCTGGGGGCGTGTGTCGGGGTCTACCTGCTGCTGTGGCGGACCCGCGCCGGCTACGACCTGCGCGCCACCGGCTCCAGTGCCAGCGCGGCGGCCTATGCCGGCATCAACCCCAAGCACCAGGTGATGGTGGCCATGGCGGTATCGGGTGCGCTGGCTGGCATGGTGGGCATGAACGAGATCGCGGGGGTCACCGGGCGGCTGATGCTCGAATACGTCAGTGGTGCCGGCTTCACCGGTATCGCGGTGGCTCTGATGGGGCGCAACCATCCCTTCGGCATCGTGCTGGCCAGCCTGTTGTTCGGCGCCTTGTTCCAGGGCGGGGCCGAAGTGAGCTTTGAAGTCAAGGGTTTCAGCCGCGACATGGTGGTGATGCTGCAGGGCTTTATCGTGCTGTTCTCCGGTGCGATGGCCTATGTGCTGGCGCCCTGGGTCATTGCGGCCATTGGCGTACTGCGCCGTGCACCGCCGGAGGCTTCCCGTGGATGAAAACATGATTGGCGCCTTGCTGGCGTCCACGTTGCGTGTGTCGACCCCGCTCATTCTCTGCGCGCTGGCCGGGCTGTTGTCCGAGCGTGCCGGTGTGATCGACATCGGTCTGGAGGGCAAGATGCTGTTTGCGGCCTTCGCCGCGGGCGCTGCGGGTGCCACCTTTGGCTCCACATCCATCGCACTGCTGATGGCCATGGGTACCACCGTGATGCTGTCGTGGCTGCATGGCGTGGCCTGTGTCAGCCACCGGGGGGACCAGGTCGTGTCCGGGGTGGCCGTCAACATCATTGCCGTGGGCATGACCGCCGTGCTGGGGATTGCATGGTTTGCGCAGGGCGGGCAGACGCCGCCGGTCACCAGCGAGGTCCGGATGCAGGCGGTGCTGCCTGAAGCCGCCGGATGGTTCAAGGGCATTCCGGTACTCGGATCGATCCTTGGCGACGGACTGCTCAGCCACAACATCATGGTCTACGCCACGCTGGCGCTGGTACCCGCCGTCTGGTGGCTGCTCTACCGCACACGGTTCGGCTTGCGGCTGCGTGCGGTGGGCGAGAACGCCCACATGGTCGATGCAGCCGGCGTGTCCGTCACGCGCATGCGGTATGCGGCGCTGACGCTCAATGGCCTCTTGTGCGGCCTGGCCGGCAGCTACCTGGTGCTGGCACAGAACGCCGCGTTCGTACCCAACATGACCGCCGGGCGCGGCTTCATGGCGCTGGCCGCCATGATCTTCGGCAAGTGGCATCCGGTGGGGGCATTCTGGGCCTGTTTGCTGTTTGGTTTCCTGGATGCGGTTGCCATCCGCCTGCAGGGCGTGCATCTGCCGGGTATCGGCGAGGTGCCGGTGCAGGCCGTGCAGGCGCTGCCCTACCTGCTGACCGTGATTCTGCTGGCTGGCTTCATCGGGCGCACCGTGGCGCCGCAGGCGCTGGGCAAGCCCTACGTGAAGGACCGCTCGTGAGCGCTGTTGCGCTGACCGGCGCCGAACGCGCGGCACTGCTGCGCGCCGCGGTCGACGCCATGGGCCGGGCCTACGCGCCGTATTCGAAGTTCTTGGTCGGTGCTGCGGTGCTCGACGAACAGGGCCGCATCCACCCGGGCTGCAACGTTGAAAACGCGGCCTATCCGCAGGGCGTCTGTGCAGAAGGCGGTGCACTCAGTGCCATGGTGCTGGCCGGTGGCCGCAGCGTGCGCGCGGTGCTGGTCGTAGGCCAGGGCGAGGGGCTGGTCACGCCCTGTGGTGGTTGCCGCCAGAAGATCCGCGAGTTTGCAGCACCTGACACGCCGATTTTCATTGCCGACCCGCAACAGCTGCGCGCCACTTTCACGCTGGACGAACTGCTGCCGCACAGTTTCGGGCCGGACCACCTGGCGGTTCGATGAGCGACGCACGGCCGCCCGAAAGTCCGGCAGCGACGGTGTCGGATACGCTGGCCTGTTTGCGTGCCCAGGCGCCTGTGGTCCGACCGCGGGTTGCGGTGGTGCTGGGTTCGGGTTGGGGTGGCCTGACACAGCATGTCGAGGGCGCCATCCGCATCCCCTACGCCAGCCTGCCCGGCTTTCCGCCTGCCGGCGTGGCCGGCCATGCGGGTGAGCTCTGGCTCGGCCGTATCGGCGCGGTCGAGGTCGCCGTGATGAGCGGTCGCCAGCACGGCTACGAGACCGGAGCGGTCGATGGCATGAAGCTGCCCCTGCGCTGCCTGCAGGCCCTGGGCTGCGAGGTGCTGGTGCAAACCAATGCCGCTGGCAGCCTGCATGCGGATCGGGGCCCCGGCAGCCTGATGCTGATCGCCGACCACATCAACCTGCCGCAGCGGTCCCCGCTCGTCGGCGAGACCGGTTCCGAGCGCTTTGTCGGCATGGCCGACGCCTACGACCGGTCGCTGCGCCTGGGTGCGCGCCAGGTGGCCCTGCGCCGGGGCGTGCATCTGCACGAAGGCGTCTACCTGTGGTGTTTCGGGCCGCAGTTCGAGACGCCGGCTGAAATTCGCGCTTTCCGCCTGCTGGGTGCCGACGCCGTGGGCATGAGCACCGTGCCCGAAACGCTGATCGCGCGCCACGCCGGCATGCGGGTGCTGGCCCTCTCGCTGATCACCAATCTGGCGGCCGGCCTGTCCGACGCGGTGCTCAGCCACGCGCTCACACTTTCGGCAGCCCGGGCCGCCAGCGAGCGGGCCGGCGGCCTGCTGGCAGAGCTCATTCGATCGCTTACGTTGGAACCGGCTCGCCATGCCCGATAACCACGAACGCGTCTTCGCCGCTCGCCTGGCATTGCGCTGCCTGGACCTGACCAGCCTGAATGATGCCGACACCGAAGCCGATGTGGTGCGCCTGTGCGCCCGTGCGAAAGGCCCATGGGGGTTCACCGCCGCGGTCTGTGTCTGGCCGCGCCTGGCGGGTTTCGCACGGCGCCAGCTCCCCGCCGGTATTGCCGTGGCGGCCGTGGCCAATTTCCCGGATGGCGGCACCGATGCGGACCGTGCCGTGCGCGAGACCGAGGCCATCGTGCGGGCGGGTGCGCAGGAGGTTGATGTGGTGCTGCCGCATGCCGCGCTGCGCGCCGGCGACGCAGCCGCGGTGATGCAGTTGCTGTCGGCCGTTCGCGCCGCTTGCCCGGGGCTGGTCCTCAAGGTCATCCTGGAGACCGGAGTGCTGCAGACCACGGCCTGGATCCGCCGCGCCAGCGAACTCGCGATGGACGCGGGTGCCGACTTCCTCAAGACCAGCACGGGCAAGACGCCGGTGAGCGCCACGCCGGCGGCAGCCGAAACCATGCTGCGCGCGATTGCCGCCCATCCCCTGGCGTCGGCGCGCGTGGGATTCAAGGCTTCGGGCGGCATCCGTTTAATAACAGAAGCAGTCACTTACTTCTCTCTGGTGTCAGAAATTCTGGGGCCGGATGCGCTGCGACCAGAGCGCCTGCGCATTGGGGCCAGCAGTTTGCTGTCCGATATCGAGGCCGTGCTCGGTGGTACCGGTGGGCCCGCAGAGGCACCGCCTGGCCCGTATTGAGCATGGGCGCAACGCCGCCACCCGCCAACGCTGCCTCGCACTCCGCCGTGCGCTGGCGGGAGCTGCTCCGGTGACCCTGCTGGCGCAGGAGCTTATTCGTGTCAAGCGCGACGGTCGTGCGCTCGAACCAGCCCAGGTCGACAGGTTCGTGGCTGGCCTAGTCGACGGCAGCTGGAGCGATGCGCAGTGTGCAGCGATGGCCATGGCGATCTTCCTTCGTGGCTGCTCCATCGAAGAAACGGTTGCGCTGACCCGGGCCATGACCCACTCCGGCGCGGTCATGGACTGGGCCGCGGCCGGCTTACCCGGCCCGGTGCTGGACAAGCATTCGACCGGTGGGGTGGGGGACAAGGTCAGTCTGATGCTGGCACCCATCGTTGCGGCCTGCGGCGGTTTCGTGCCCATGGTGTCTGGCCGGGGTCTGGGCCACACCGGTGGCACCCTCGACAAGATGGACAGCATCCCTGGCTACCGCACCGCACCCGGCATGGCCGCGCTGCGCACCACTTTGCGCAGTGCCGGGTGCGCCATCATCGGTCAGACAGCGGATCTGGCGCCAGCCGACCGGCGGCTGTACGCGATCCGCGATGTCACGGCCACGGTCGAGTCGATTCCGTTGATCACGGCCAGCATCCTGTCCAAGAAGCTCGCGGCGGGTTTGCAGGGCCTGGTGCTGGACGTCAAGGTGGGCAATGGCGCGTTCGCCGCTACCCCGGCCATGGCCCGGGATCTTGCGCAGTCGCTGGTGACGGTGGCGCAAGGCGCCGGCTTGCCCGCACGCGCGTTGCTGACAGACATGAACCAGGTGCTGGGTGACACCTGCGGCAATGCGCTCGAGGTTCGGGAGGCGCTCGATTTCCTGACCGGCGCGCGCCGCGAGACCCGCCTGCTGGAGATCACCCGGGCGCTGGCGGCCGAGATGCTGGTGCTTGGGCGACTGGCGCCAGACCCTGCGCGGGCACTGCAGCAGGTAGACCGCTGCCTCGCCGACGGAGCCGCGCTGGAGCGGTTTGCGCGCATGGTGACTGACTTCGGGGGCCCCGCGGATTTTGTCGAGCGCCCCGCGCACTACCTTGCCATGGCGCCGGTGCTGCGACCGGTGCCCTGCCCGCGCAGTGGCTGGGTGGATCAGGTTGCCACACGCGACATCGGTCTGCTGGTGATCGGCTTGGGTGGCGGACGCCATGTCGCCACCGACCGCATCGACCACCGCGTGGGCTTCAGTGCGATGGTGGCGCGGGGGCAACGGGTCGAGGCGGGTGTGCCACTGGCCGTTGTACACGCGGCCGATGCCGCCGCTGCGGAGTCTGCCGCTGCGCAACTGCAAGGGCTGCTGACGATTGCCGATGCGCCGCCGCCACCGTTCGGCCCTTTGTGGAAACGCTTGGCAGACCCAACGTCGGCATGAGCGCCCATCGTTCAGCTTTTTCAGAAGATTAAATCATTGAAACCCTGCTTTCTCAATCGTAGTATCAGGACTACCTTGTGACTTGTCGCAACTTTCCTTTCTGGAACACCATGAAAAAGTTTCTTTCCCTGCTGGCCGTGGTCTTCACGCTCGGTCTCTCAACCGTTTCAATGGACGTCGAGGCCGCTAAGCGTATGGGTTCCGGCAAGTCCATGGGCATGCAACGGTCCGCGCCGGACAAAGCGCCAGGCGCCAGCCCGAGCCAGTCGGCCGCAGCACCTGCCGCCGCCGGCGCCGCCGGTGCAGCCGCAGCCCCCAAGCGCTCCTGGATGGGTCCGATCGCCGGTCTGGCGGCTGGTCTGGGCCTGGCAGCACTGGCCTCGCACCTGGGTTTTGGTGAAGAGTTGGCCTCGATGCTGATGTTCGGCCTGCTGGCAGCAGCCATCATGGTGGCCGTGGGCTTCTTCCTGCGCAAGCGGGCTGCCGGACAGCAGTCGGCGGCGACACGCGCCGGCGGCATGCAATACGCGCCGGCAGGTGCTATGCCTGGCACCACCCCAGCTACTCCGGCTTTCAGGACCGCCTTGCCACCTGGCGGTGGATCCAGCGGCGGGTCGATGATCGGTTCTGGTATCGGTGGTGCCGGCAGCGCCCCCGCCAATCGCATTCCAGCCGATTTCGATGTCGCAGGCTTCTCTCGCAACGCCAAGGTCAACTTCATCCGTCTGCAGGCGGCCAGTGACGTCGGCAATCTCAACGACATCCGTGAGTTCACGACGCCCGAGATGTTTGCCGAGCTGAAGATGGAACTGGCCGACCGCGGCACCACCGAACAGCACACCGACGTGGTGAGCGTCGATGCCGATGTGGTGGACGTCGAGGAAGGTGCCGATCGTTATGTGGTCAGCGTGCGCTTCACCGGCATGATCCGCGAAGAGGCAGGCGCTCCGACCGAGGCCTTTGACGAAATTTGGCATCTGGTGAAGGCTCGTCAGGGCAGCGGTGGCTGGATGCTGGCAGGTATCCAGCAGATGCAGTGATCGACTGAGTTACAGTCGTGATGCAACAGGCCCCCGGCGCGCAAGTGCCGGGGGCCTGATTACTTGTGCGTCTGGGGGAGGTCAGCCCCAGACCTGCTCGGCCACCCGCATCATGTTGCCTCCGAGCACCAGCGCCGCCTCGTCGGCGTTCATGCCCGTCCGCTGCAGGGCCTCGCCCAGCACCTGCCAGCTGCTGATGGGTGGGTACCACGAGCGGCCCAGCGGGCCGGCGCGGTCGTAACCTGCCGACCTCGGCCACCAGTAGGACGGGTCATGGTCGCCCGGCGGGTCGTCGTTGAGCTCGGGTTGCGGAAAGCTGATATCCAACCCGATACCGGCATGCCGTACACCCACGAGGTCGGCCACGTAGGCGGCATGGCGTGCCACATCGTCGGCGCCGGGTGTGTTGGTGCCCAGGAACTTGGACACGCCCGACACACAGACCACTCCCCCTGTGGCGGCAATGCCGCGAATCTGTTCGTCGGTCACGTTGCGGCCGTGCTCGACCAGCGCCAGCGGGTTGGAGTGGCTGAAGATCACCGGTGCGCGCGATGCCGCCATGATGTCCAGACTGCACGCGCGCCCGGTGTGCGAGCAGTCCATCAGCACACCTGCGGTGTTGATGGCCGCCACGATGCGGTGTCCCAGCGGCGTGAGGCCCTGTGCGTCATCATGGCAGCCACCGGCGACGCTGTTGTTGCGGTTGTAGGCCAGGTGCATCTGCCGCACGCCGAGGCTGCGGTACAAGGCCACCATGGCGGGCTCTTCCAGCAAAGGCATGGCACCCTCCAGGTCGAAGCCAATCGCCAGCCGGCCGGAGGCAGCGGCGTCGCGGATGTCCTGCACGGTGTTGGCCAGCGCATAACGCTGCGGCTGGGCCGCGATCGTGGCGCGAAAACCCGCGATCGTGGCCATCACCTGCGACAGCGGGTTCATGTCCATGCCGATGTTGATCGACACATAGTTCACGCCGGCCGCGCGAAACTGTTCGATCGGCGTGAAATCGGCTTGCGGGTGCAGTGGCAGGCAGGCGTGTGCTTCCCAAAGGATCATGGTGCGGGGCTCCTTCGTCATGGGGATCCGGCGGTGGTTGCGGATTCGCGCCGGAATCCGGTCGATGCCACCATCAGATTGCGGGTGTAGTCGTTCGTGACCCGGCTGGCAGCCAGATCATCGGCCGACAGCAGCTCGACCGTGCAGCCGCGCTGCATGACCATGAGGCGTTCACACATGTGCGTCACCACCGCCAGGTCGTGGCTGACCATGATGAACGTCAGCCCGCGTTTTGTGCGCAGGGTTTCGAGCAGGTTGAGCACCTCGGCCTGCACCGAGGCATCGAGCGCCGAGGTGGGTTCGTCGAGCAGCAGGATCTGCGGCTCCAGGATCAAGGCACGCGCGATCGCGATGCGCTGGCGCTGGCCGCCGGAGAGCTGGTGCGGGTAGCGGAAACGAAATCCGGTGCCCAGTCCCACTTCATCGAGCGAGCGCTCGATGCGGGCCTCGGCGTCGCCGATGCCGTGGATCGCCAGCGGCTCGGCGAGGATGCGGTCGACCGTCTGGCGTGGATGCAGCGAACCATAGGGGTCCTGGAACACCATCTGCACCCGCCGGCGGAAGGCCTTGCTGCCGGGGGCTGGCGGCGTCTGCGCCCCGGAGCCCACGAGTTGCACGCTGCCAGACTGGCGTGGCGCAAGCCCGCAGATGCCGCGCAGCACCGTCGACTTGCCCGAACCGGATTCGCCGACGATGCCGAAGCTCTCGCCCGCCTCGACCCGCAGCGATGTGTCGGCCACCGCCACGAAATCGTCGTAGACGATGCGCAGGTTCTTCAATTCCAGGCCGATGCTGCTGCTCACGGGAGTACCTCCGTGCTGCGCACTGCGGTGCGAGCGCCTTCGGGCGGCCGTGCGGCGCTCATGCAGCCCACTCCGGCTGGCGGTCCAGGGTCGGCAGCGGGTGCCGGTCATCACCCAGGCGCGGCAGGCAGTTCAGCAGCCCGCGCGTGTAGGGGTGTTTGGCGTCGGCCAAGGCCCCGGAAGACACTTCCTCGACGATCTTGCCGGCGTACATCACCAGGATACGGTCGCAGAAGGTGGACACCAGGCGCAGGTCGTGCGAGATGAAGACCAGCCCCATGCCACGGTCTGCTACCAGCCGGTCGAGGATGGCCAGCACCTGCAACTGTACGGTCACGTCGAGTGCGCTGGTGGGCTCGTCGGCAATCAGCAGCTCGGGGTCGGCGATCAGCATCATGGCAATCATCGCGCGCTGACCCATGCCGCCCGAAACCTCGTGCGGATACAAGCCGTAGACGCGTTCAGGCTGGTCGATCTGCACCGCAGCCAGGGCAGCCAGGGCCCTGGCGCGCGCCTCCTTGGCCGACACGCGGGTGTGAGCCCGCAGGGTCTCGATGATCTGTTTGCCGATGGTCATCACCGGATTGAGCGAGAACTTCGGGTCCTGCAGCACCATCGCAATGCGCCCGCCACGCATTTCGCGCCGCTGTTTCGGGCTGCAGCGCAGCAGGTCCACCCCATGGAACTCCAGCCGCCCGGCCGTGACCAGCCCTTCGGGCGCAGTCAGACCCAGGATGGCCCGGCCCGTTTGGGATTTGCCGGAACCCGACTCGCCCACGATCCCCAGCCGCTCGCGCCCCAGTGTGAACGACACCCCGCGCACCGCCTCGGTCCACCCGCCCTCGCGGTTCGGAAATGACACCCGCAAATCCTCCACCACCAGAACAGGCGTCACTTCACACCTTTCGGGTCCAGGGCGTCGCGCAGGCCGTCGCCCAGCAGGTTGAAGGCCAGGCTCACCAGGAAGATGGCCGCGCCTGGAGCTGCGGCCACCCACCACTGGTCCAGTACGTACAGCCGGCCATTGGCGATCAGGGCGCCCCATTCAGGCATCGGCGGCTGCGCACCGAGGCCCAGGAAACCCAGGCCGGCGGCAGTCAGGATGATGCCGGCCATGTCGAGCGTCACACGCACGATCACCGACGACACACACAACGGCATGATGTGGCGCAGCACAATGCGCCACGGCGAGGCGCCGATCAGCTGCACGGCGGCGATGTAATCGGCCTGGCGGATGGTCAGCGTCTCGGCGCGTGCGATACGGGCATACGGCGGCCACGAAGTAATGGCGATCGCGATCACCGCGTTCTCGATGCCCGGGCCGAGTGCTGCCACAAACGCCAGCGCCAGGATCAGCCGAGGGAAGGCCAGGAAGATGTCGGTGATGCGCATCAGGATGGCGTCGAGCCAGCCACCGGCATAACCGGCCACGGTGCCCACTACCAAGCCGATGGGCGCCGCAAGAATGGCCACCAGCACTACCACATACAGCGTGATGCGCGAGCCGTGCATCACGCGCGAGAGGATGTCCCGGCCCTGGTCGTCGGTGCCGAACCAGTGGCTTGCAGAAGGCGGCAGCAGGCGCGTGGTTTCCAGGTCACCGATGTAGGGCGAATAGGGTGCCAGCACGTCGGCCAGGATGGCGATCACGATCAATGCCAGCACGATGGCCAGCCCCAGCATGGCGAGTCGGTTGCGCGCGAAAATGCGCCAGGCACCGTAGGCACGCCCCAGCGATGCCTGCCGGCGCGACTGCGGACGGTCGGACATCAGCCAATCGTGCAGGCTTGGCTTTTGCAAGGTACTCATCGCTTGCGGGTCCGCGGATCCAGCACCCGGTACAACAGGTCGGACAGCAGGTTCAAGCCGATGAAGATCGAGCCGACCACGATAGTGCCCCCCAGCACCGCGTTCATGTCGGCGTTTTGCAGCGAATTGGTGATGTACAGGCCCAGGCCCGGCCAGGCGAACACGGTCTCGGTCAGCACCGAACCCTCGAGCAGGCCGGCGTAGGACAGCGCGATCACCGTGACCAGCGGCACCATAGCGTTGCGCAGGGCATGGCGCCAGATGATGCGCGTCTCGGACAGGCCCTTGGCCCGCGCGGCGATCACGTACTCCTGGGCCAGCTCATTGAGCATGAACGAACGCGTCATGCGGCTGATATAGGCGAGCGAGAAGTAGCCCAGCAGCGAGGCCGGCAGCAGCAGGTGCGACAACACGTTCCAGAAGGCGTCCCACTGGCCCTGGCGCGCGGTGTCAAACAGTAGAAAACCGGTTTCGGGGGTGAAGCTGTATTCAAAACTCACGTCGATGCGGCCCGGGCCGGCAACCCAGTCGAGCTTGGCATAGAACAGCACCAGACCCATCAGGCCCAGCCAGAAGATCGGCACCGAATAACCGATCAGGCCCATGACCCGCACCACTTGATCAACGACACCGCCGCGGCGCACCGCTGCCCACACGCCCAGCGGAACGCCGAAACCGGCGCCGATCAAAATACCCAGCGTGGCCAACTCGATGGTGGCCGGGAAAGTCTTGCGGATATCCTGCATCACGGGGTTGGAGGTCAGCACCGAGGTGCCGAAATCGCCTTGCACTACTTTTTGCAGGTAGATATAAAACTGTTCGTACAGGGGTTTGTTGAGCCCCAGCTCCTCGCGCACCCGCTGCACGACATGCTCCGGCGCGCGGTCACCGACGATCGCGAGCACCGGATCAATCGGCATGACCCGGCCAATGAAGAAGGTGACGGCGAGCAGTCCCAGGTAGGTCAGCAGGATGACCATCAGAAAACTGCCCAGGGACAGCGCCATTCGCCGAAGGCGAACCGCGCCGGTGGGCCCGGCGAGCGACTGGCTATCGGGGTTCAAACCGGAACGGCCGCAGCGGCCGGCTTACTTGGAGACCTTGTGCATGTAGGTAGAGTCCGAGGTCGGGCCGATCTTCAGCCCTTGTAGATTGCTCCGGTAGGCGGCCACTTCGGTCTGCTGGTAAATCATGATGAAGGGGCTGTCCTTGCGGAAGTCGGCCTGCATCTTTTCGTAAATGGCCTTGCGCTTCTTTCCATCGCGCTCCAGCGCTGCGGCGTCGGCCTGTTTGGTCAGCCCGGGGATGTCCCAGGCATTGCGCCAGGCCAGCGGCTTGGACTTGGGATTGTCGGAGTTGTCCGGGTTGCGCGCGAACGTGTCGGCATTGGTATGCGGGTCCCAGTAGTCGGCACCCCATGAACCAATGTACATGTCGTGCTGGCGTGCGCGGTACTTGGTCAGCGTCTGCCGACCGTCGCCCGGAAGGATCTCGATGTTGACGCCGGCGCGCTTGGCTGTCTGCTGAAAGGCTTCGGTGATGCCTTGTACCGGCTGCGTGGTGCGCATGTCGATGGTGATCTTGAAGCCATTCTCCAGGCCCGCCTTCTTGAGCAACGCCTTGGCCTTGTCGACGTCCAGCTTGTACGGGTTCTCGGTGCTGGCGCCGAGCAGACCCACCGGCAGGAAGTTCTGGTGCACGATGCCGATATTCTTGATCAGCGTGTTGCCGATCGCGTTGTAGTCCATGAGCCATTTAAGCGCCTCGCGCACTTCCGGCTTGGCCAGGTTGGCGTTTTTCTGATTCAGGCCGATGTAGACCACGGTGCCCTTGGGCGTGGCAGTGGTCTTGATGTTCTTGTTGCTGGCCAGCGCAGCCAGGTCACCTGGCGTGAGGTTGCGCGCGATGTCGGCATCGCCCTTTTCCAGCAACAGGCGCTGGCTGGCCGCTTCCTTCACATGGCGGTAGATCACGCGCGCCATCCTGGACTTGGGCCCCCAGTAATTGTCGTTGCGCTCAAGAGTGACGATGTCGTTGGCGCGCCACTCGCGCAACTTCAACGCGCCAGAGCCGGCGTAGTTGGTTTTGAGCCAGCCATACCCCCAATCGCCGTTCTTCTCGTTGGCCTGCAGCAGTTTCTTGTCGACGATGGAGGCGACATTGGCCGTCAGGCAGTTCAGCACGAAGGTGGGTGCGTAGGGCTTGTCGATCAGCAGCACCACGGTGAGCGGGTCGACCACGCGGATCTTGTCCTTGACGTTGTCCTTGGTAAAGCCGAACTGGGTCAGGATGAAGGCCGGCGCCTTGTCCAGGATCACGGCGCGCTGCAGCGAATAGGCCACGTCCTCGGCGGTGAGCGGGTTGCCGGAGGCAAACTTCAAGCCCGGCTTGATTTCGAAGGTGTAGGTCTTGTCGTCGGGCGACACCGACCAGGACTTGGCGATGTCAGGCACCAGCTTGGAGGGATCGTTCACGTCGTAACGCAGCAGGCGGTCGTAGGAGTTGCCCATGACTTCGCCCGCAGAGATCTCGAAGGCCTCGCCCGGGTCCATGGTGATGATGTCGTCGATGGCCCAGGTGATGACCAGCGTGTCCTTGGGTGTGGCGGCCTGAAGCTGGGCAGGCAGGGCGAAGGCTGTGGCAACGGCCAATGCTGCGGCCGAACGAACGAATAGTGCTTGCACGGTGATCTCCTGAGGGGTGAAGCCGATATGGTAACAAAAGGAAACATGTTACTCCAGCAAGGCGGTGCGCTGGCGCACAGCAATGCGGTCGCTGGCGCACCCCAACACAGCGTCGAACGCGGAAAATGTGCGGATGATCGATATCCGCTCCCCCCTGCAGGCCCAGATTGTTCAATGGCTGCTGCCCGTTGGCGCCGCCGCGCGCAGCGGCGACGTGCTGGTGGTTATTGAAGCCATGAAGATGGAGCACGAAGTGCGTGCCCCGGCAGCTGGCCGTCTGCGCGAGCAGTTTTTTGCGGTGGGCGAGACTGCCGCCGAAGGCGACGTCCTCCTGCGGCTCGATCTGGAGGCCGACAGCCTTCCGACCGGCGACGCCGTCGCGCCGGCTCTTCCGCCCGAGCCCGCGCTGGGTGCTGGCGCCATCCGCCCGGACCTCCAACGGGTGATTGACCGCCACGCATTCACGCTCGACAGTCGCCGGCCCGAGGCGGTGGCCCGCCGTTCCGCTGTGGGGCGGCGCATGGCCCGCGAGAATATCGCCGACCTGTGCGACGAGGGCAGCTTTGCCGAGTACGGAGCGCTGGCGGTCGCGGCCCAAAGCCAGCGCCGCAGCGCCGAGGACTTGATGCGCAACACGCCCGCCGATGGGCTGGTGTGCGGCATCGGCAGCATCAACGCGGGCCTGTTCGGGGCCGAGCGCGCCAAGGCCGTCGTGCTGGCCTACGATGCCACGGTGCTGGCCGGAACCCAGGGCATGCGCAACCACCAGAAGACCGACCGCATGCTGGGCATCGCCTTGCAGTCTGGGCTGCCGCTGGTGCTATTCGCAGAGGGCGGGGGCGGGCGGCCCGGCGATGTCGACATGCCCATCGTCGCGGGCCTGCATGTCGCCACCTTTGCGCGCTTCGCGCAACTCAACGGACGTGTGCCGGTGGTGGGCATCGTCGCCGGCCGCTGCTTTGCTGGCAACGCCGCACTGCTGGGCTGCTGCGACGTCGTCATTGCCACCCGCGACAGCCATATCGGCATGGGCGGCCCGGCGATGGTCGAAGGTGGCGGCCTGGGCACCTACCGACCCGAGGAGATCGGCCCGAGCGATGTGCAGCATGCCAATGGGGTGATTGACCTGCTGGTCGACAACGAGGCGCAGGCGGTCCGCCTGGCGCGCGACTACCTGGGGTTTTTCCAGGGCCGGGTGCCAGAGTGGCTGGCGCCGCCCGAAGCGTCGCTGCGCCAGGTGGTGCCGGAGAACCGGCTGCGGGCATACGACACCCGTCTGGCCCTGGCCGGCGTGGCCGACCAGGGGAGCCTGCTCGAACTGCGGACCGGTTTTGGCGTGGGCATCCATACGGCATTGGCCCGCGTCGAAGGCCGCCCGGTGGGCCTGTTGGCCAGTAACCCGCTACACCTGGGCGGCGCCATCGACGCTGATGCGGCCGACAAGGCGACCCGTTTCATGCAACTGTGCAGTGCGCACGGGCTGCCGATCGTGAGCCTGATCGACACGCCTGGTTTCATGGTTGGCCCGCAGACCGAGGCGCAGGCCCAGGTGCGGCACGTGAGCCGCATGTTCGTCGCCGCGGCCCATCTGCGCGTGCCTTTCGTGAGCGTGGTTCTGCGCAAGGGTTACGGCCTGGGCGCGATGGCGATGGCGGCCGGAGGCTTCCATGTGCCGGTGCTGACTGCCGCTTGGCCGACCGGCGAATTCGGCGGCATGGGGCTGGAAGGGTATGTGCGCCTGGGCTTTCGCCGTGAACTGGAGGCCGTGCCAGAAGGCCCGCAGCGTGACGCCCTGTTTGCGCAACTGGTACAGGCGCAGTACGACAAGGGCAGCGCGATGGAGATGGCCGCAACGCTCGAGATCGACGCTGTGATCGATCCTGCCCAGACGCGCAGCTGGCTGGTGCGCGCCCTGGAGGCGGCCAGCCAGGCACAGCCACCGCCAGCCGTTCCGGCGATCGACACCTGGTGAGTGTCAGCCCGCAGGCTACGCGGCCTGGGGGTACCGCAGCAACAGGCGCTCGAGGGCGTTGAGTGCCTCGTAGACCGGCAGGAAGTCGGCAAACAGCGTGGCGTTGTCCGGCGCCGCAGCCTGGCCCTGCCAGTGGGCGCGGAACTGCTCGAAGATCGCGCCGAAGCTGCGCTGTCCGTCGATCAGCCGCAGAATCTGTGCGCCATAGCGACCGGGATGCACCGTGAAGGCCATGCCCGAGTGCTGGTGGCGCAGCACGAAAGGCTGCCCGCGGCTGGCGGCGAACACACTTGCGATACTGTCACCGGTCATGGGTTCATGAAAAAAGAAGGGCACGTACCGTGTGTCGCCATAGGGCGCGGTGCAGTCAGCCCGGCGCGTCGCATACAGCGTGTGCATCGTGATGTCGCCCAGCATCAGTTCGGCCATGGCGTGCTGCTGGCGCAGTGGCATCTGCCGCAAACGCGCAGCCATGGCAGGCGGTTTGGCACCCAGCGCCAGGTGCGGCAGGTAGGGGGCGCGTCCCCGCTGGACATCGCTGAAGCCCAGGTGCAAGCCATGGCCGTCTGCGAGCCAGGCGTACAACTGGTCCACGGAGTAGGCGCGATCCTGCGCGTGCAGCAGCAGGTCGTAAAGGGCAGCGTCGCCGGCCTTGTGGTCGTGGTAGAGGTCGTCGCCCCGCTTGAACCAGTTGCCCGGCGGCAGGCTGCCCAGGATGTCGCGCGTGTTGGCGATCTTGTGCGCAATGTCTTCCTCGTCGCCGTTGACCAGTTGCATCAGCGCCTGCAGCTGGTAGACGCCGGTGCGCCCGGTCGCGCCATACACCATCAGGCCGATCGCGCCATCGGCTGCCAGCACATCGAGCAGCGCACGCAGGCCCAGGTCCGGGTCCTGCAGGTGGTGCAGCACGCCACTGCAGTTGATGTAGTTGAAGTGGCCCAGGTCGAGTTGCGGCAGGTTGAGTAGCGAGTCGTGGATCCAGCGGATGTTGTCCAGTTTGCGGATGCCGGCCCGCTGCTGCGCGATCGCGATGCTGGCCGCGCTCAGATCCAGGTGCACCACTTGCGCATCGGTATGTCGCAGTTGCTCGGCCAGGAAAATGGTCGCGTCACCGGTGCCAGCACCGGCCACCAGGGCGCGAAAGCCCGTGCGAAAGGTTTGCCGGCCAGCGAAACAATAATGGTTGATCATCGCCAGATCTTCGAGCCAGGTTCTGGCCAGGCGCCGGTAGTCGTCATCGGGGTTGCAGGGCGGGTACGGCAGGGCCTCGTACTGCCTGCGGACTTGCGGGAGGTGGTTGTCGGGCTGGCGCATGAACCGGATTATGGTGGCCTCTGCTACAGGGCCAAGGCGCGGCCACTGGCGCAACCGGCACCGAGTCTGCCAAAATAGCGAATCGCTCAACAGGAGACAACCATGCCAGGATTACTGCCCCACGTGGACCCGAACGGGTTGCTCGAGTTCTCGGTGGTCTACACCGACCGCGCGCTCAACCACATGTCCCAGACTTTCCAGGGCGTCATGCGCGATATTTCCGGCATCCTGAAAGAGGTCTACCACGCGCACACGGCAGTGCTGGTGCCGGGCAGCGGCACTTTCGGCATGGAGGCGGTGGCGCGCCAGTTTGCCAACGACAAGAAGGTGCTGGTGATCCGCAACGGCTGGTTCAGCTACCGCTGGACGCAGATCTTCGACATGGGCAAGATACCAGCGGAATCCATCGTGCTCAAGGCACGCCGGACCGGCGAAGGTCGCCACGCGCCCTTTGCGCCCGCGCCGATCGAGGAGGTGGTGGCCGCCATCCACGCCCACAAGCCCGATGTGGTGTTTGCACCCCACGTCGAAACCTCCTGCGGCATGATCCTGCCCGACGCCTACCTGCGTGCGGTGGCCGATGCCGTGCATGCAGTGGGTGGCCTGTTCGTGCTGGATTGCATTGCCTCCGGCGCGATCTGGGTCGACATGGTGGAGTGCGGCGTCGACTTGCTCGTGAGCGCGCCGCAAAAGGGCTGGAGCGGCTCGCCCTGCTGCGCCATGGTGATGCTCAGTGCGCTGGCGCGCAGCCGCATCGACGCCACCAGCAGCAGCAGCTTCGCCTGCGATCTGCGCAAGTGGATGCAGATCATGGAGACTTACGAGGCGGGCGGCCACGCCTACCACACCACCATGCCGACCGACGCGCTCACCAGCCTGCGCGACGTGATGCAGGAAACCCGCCACTATGGTTTCGCCAAGGTGCGTGCCGAGCAGCAGTTGCTGGGTGACAAGGTGCGTGCATTGTTCCAGGCCCGTGGCATTCTCAGTGTCGCTGCACCCGGTTTCCAGGCGCCGGGCGTGGTGGTCAGTTACACCGAGGATCCAGACATCCAGTCCAGCAAGAAGTTTCTCGGCCAGGGCCTGCAGACGGCCGCCGGCGTGCCACTGCAATGCGACGAAGGCCCGGATTTCAAGACCTTCCGCGTCGGCCTGTTTGGCCTGGAGAAGTTGCACAACATCGACCGGACCGTGGGCCACCTGGAGGCGGCGCTTGGCAGGATCATGCCTGTCACCACTCCGGCGGCACCCCTGGCCCGTGCCGCCCAGCCAGCCTGATCGTGCCCGTCCTGCCGTGGAACCGCTAACCCTCACCTCGCTGCCGCTGTTCCCCCTCGGATCCGTGTTATACCCGGGCGGTTTGCTGCCTTTGCGCATTTTCGAGGTCCGTTACCTCGACATGGTGCGCAAGTGCCACAAGCATGGCGCGCCGTTTGGCGTGGTCGCACTGAACCGTGGCTCCGAGGTTCAGCGACCGGCCGGCGAAGGCCCTGCCGGCGACGCGTTTGCGAACGAGTCGTTTGATGCAGTGGGTACGCTGGCCTTGATCACCGAGTTCTCGGCACCGCAGCCTGGGTTGATGGTGATTCGTTGCACCGGGATGCAACGCTTCACCGTGCGTCGCAGCGAGAAACTGCGGCACGGGCTTTGGGTGGCCGACGTGGTACGGCTGGCGCCCGACCAGGAGATCCCGGTACCGGCCGACCTTCGGCACGTGTCCGATGCGCTGGGCAAGCTGATTCGCACACTGCAGGAAAAGGGCATTGCGCCTGACGATCTGCCGATGCAGCCGCCCTACCAACTGGACGACTGCGGCTGGGTGGCCAACCGCTGGTGCGAACTATTGTCGCTCCCGCTGGAAGTCAAGCAGCGCATGATGGTGCTCGACAACCCCCTGGTGCGCCTGGAACTGGTGGGCGACATGCTGGAGCGAAGCGGCATCACCGGCTAGCCGCTGCAAGCCGATGCCGGCTGTGACATCGTCAGTCTTTGCTCTTTTTCTGCTTCTTGGGTTTCTTGGCATACCCCTTGCCGGAGCCCGGTGCGGAATGGCTCTGCGCTCGCGGATCCGGCCAACCCAGCATTTGCCCTGATCCTGCACGGTAGCCCGTGTTGCGTTCCCAGCGACCGGGATGGCGGTAATACAGGTTGTTGCGCTGCTCCCACATATCAGGTTCCCAGCGGTAGCCGACGCGCTGCATCAAGGGGCGGCCGCGGATCCAGATATGGCGGTTGTCATGCCAGGCCCAGTAACCCGGCGCCCAGAGCTGACCGGGCATCAGCAATGGGATCTGTTCCACCAGCGGCGGGGGTGGTCCGATCTGAATGCTGAAGTACACCTGTGCGGATGCATTGCCAGACAGCGCAGCCAGGGCCAATGCGACGATGGCCAGTACGCGATGAAGACGCAAGTGCATGGGGGGTCCTTCGGATGGCTGCGCTTCCGCAGAGGGCCCCAGTGTGAGGATATTCCGGGCGTGCGCACAGCAGCCGTCTGCCCGATCGTCTGTAGCGGATGTCCTACGCGCAGCGCAGGGGAGCCCCTGCCGGCCTACTGGATCAGCCCGTTCTTGAGCGCGTAGTAGGTGAGATCGCTGTTGGATTCCAGGTGCATCTTTTCCATCACCCGGGTCCGGTAGGTGCTGACCGTCTTGACGCTCAGCGACATGCTGACCGCCATGTGACCGATCGTTTCGCCACGGGCCAGGCGCAGGAAGACCTGCAGCTCGCGGTCTGACAGCTGTTCGTGGATCGGGCGGCTGGCGCTGCTGGCCCCCAGCCCCTCGGCCAGTTGTTCGGCGACACCTGCGGTGATGTACTTGCGCCCACGCGCCACGGTGCGAATGGCCTTGATGATCTCTTCGGGATCGCAATCCTTGTTGAGGTAGCCCGCTGCACCCTGGCGCAGCAGCGTCGTGGCGTAGTGCTCTTCAGGAAAACTGCTGAGGATGAGCACCGGCAGGTCAGGCGCGCGCGCCTTGATCGCCGTCAAGGCATCGACCCCGCTGTGCTCTGGCATCGAGATGTCCATCACGATCACGTCGACCGCTCCCTGGCGCACGATATCCAGGGCCTGACGGCCATTCGCGGCTTCGGCAACGACCTGCAGGTCGGGTTGGTCTGCAAAGAACTGGCGCAACCCCGCGCGGACCATGGCGTGATCGTCGATGATAGCGATGCGAATCATGGAGGGTTGTGTCGGAGCATGGCCGATGATCCCACAAAACCCCGCGCTGCAGCCCGGCGTTGGAATCAGGATGCGGACGCCATCCGGTCCAGTGCCAGGCGTCCGGCGCCCGCACACACCGCGCTCACGGCCGTGCCCCAGGCCATGTCGATCAATGCCAGGCTCACCGGCCAGTTGCGCAGCGTGGCCAGGTTGGTGAGGTCATAGGTGGCATAGGCAAAGAAGCCGAACAGTGCGCCGTACAGCATGGCCGATTTCCAGTCGCCCGCGCTGCCGCCCTGGTTGACGGCAAACACGACCAGGCCCACCGCATACATGAGGTAGAAAGCCACGGCCACACCCAGTCGGGGCTGGTCCGCCATCAGGTGGCCAATACCCTGTTGGTACAGCGGTTTGGCGATCACGCCGATCCACAACAAGTCCAGCACCAGCATCACGGAGATGGTGGCTGCATAAGCGGCGATGTATTTGGTCATGTCTGGATTCTCCCCGGCCTGGCAGCCGGTAGCAAGCAGCAGCCGCAACGGCCGGGGACGGCGCAGGGTTGAACGTATCTTCCATCCACGTGGCGGGCACCCCCGTTCCCTGACATACATCAAGACAGTGCCTTGGCGAGCCGGATGCGGGCCCGTACCATGGGCTGCTTTGCAATTCGAGCCCCGGGAACATCGTATGGCCACTTCACGGTTTCACAGCGAACGCCACCGCACCGACCGCATCGGCTGGCTGCGGGCCGCGGTGCTTGGTGCCAATGATGGCATCGTATCCACCGCCAGCCTGCTGCTGGGCGTGGCGGCCGCCAGTGCCAGCCCGCAGCAGGTGTTGATCACCGGCGTGGCGGGGCTCGTGGCAGGCGCAATGTCGATGGCTGCCGGCGAATATGTCTCGGTGCATTCGCAGGCCGATACCGAGGCTGCCGACCTCTCACGCGAGCGCATCGAGCTGCAGACCGACCCGGTGGCCGAACGAAACGAGCTGGCGAGCATCTATGTGAAGCGCGGTCTGGACCCCGCACTGGCGCAGCAGGTGGCCAGCCAGCTGATGCTGCACGATGCAGTGGGTGCCCACGCGCGGGACGAACTCGGTATTTCGGAGCTGCTCGTCGCCCGCCCGCTGCAGGCAGCCTGGGCGTCGGCCGCCAGCTTCGCGGCCGGTGCGGCCTTGCCGCTGGTGGCCGTGGCCGTGTTGTCGCAGCAGCGGCTGATGGTCGGTGTTGTCGTCGCGTCGCTGGCGGGCCTGGCCGTTCTGGGTGCGATCGCGGCGCGCGCCGGTGGCGCACCAGTGGCGCTGGGTGCGTGGCGCGTCAGTTTCTGGGGCGCATTGGCGATGGGCATCACGGCGGGCGTAGGCGCCGTGTTTGGCGCCACGGTCTGACAGACGCGGTGCTGTCCTACACGGGCAGGCGGAGGATGCCGATGGGCGCCCAGCACCCGGACTCCTACAGTTGATCCATCGGCCCAGCACACCAGTGCCTCGGTCCGTGGCGTCAAGAAGACGGTTCCCGCCATCGCGCAGGCTGTGGGGCGGCGGGGCTATCGACTCAACGCCTGGCCATTCGCGGCCTGATGTTCACTTTAACTGGAGATTCACATGATCATTCGAAACACTCTTGCAGCCACCCTTACCGCTGTCGTATTGCTCACCGCCACCGGCTGTGCGGTTACGCGTGGCCAGGAAACCGTCGGTGCCTACATCGACGACACCGGCATCACCACGCTGGTCAAATCGCGTTTTATCGAGAACAAGACTGTGGACGCCGCCGCCATCAGCGTGGAGACCCTCAACGGCACTGTGATGTTGTCGGGTTTTGCCAAGAACGGCGCCGAACGCACGACCGCCGAGAGCATTGCACGCGGTGTCAGTGGCGTGAAACAAGTCAAGAATGAAATCGCGATTCGCCCGTAACCGAAAGGACATACCATGCAACACACTTCCAACAAACTGTCGGCCATCGGCTCGGCACTGGCAATTGCTTCGGTCTTGGTACTGGGCGGCTGCGCCGGCATGACGCAGCAGGAGAAGGGCACGGCTACCGGCGCTGTCGTCGGCGGCGTGGTTGGTAATGTCCTGTGCGGCGGCCTGGCCTGTACTGGCGTTGGCGCCGCTGTGGGCGGGGTCATCGGCCACGAGGTGACCAAGAAGCCCTGAAACTGCGCCGTTGCACCGGAACCACCAGGAACCGGTTGACGGCTGCGGCCGGCCTGCGGGACACTGCTGGCATGACCGCTGCGCACATCATCGCCATTCTGGGGGCTGAATGCACCGGGAAAAGCACACTCGCCAAGTTTCTTTGCCAGGAGTTGGCGAAAGTCGGAGTCGACGCGGTGGTGGTGCCAGAGGCCCTGCGCAGTTTCTGCGATGTACATGGGCGTGCGCCCGAAGCAGAAGAACAGCCCGCGTTAGCGCAGGTGCAGTCAGACGCCATTGCTTCCGCATCCGGCCAACACGCGGTGGTGCTTGCCGACACGACGGCGCTCATGACGGCCATGTACAGCGATCTGTATTTCAACGACCCGGGCTTGTTCACCCAGGCAGCGCGGGCCCACCGCGCCTGTCATCTGACCCTGCTGACAGGTCTGGATTTGCCCTGGGTCGCCGATGGTATTCAACGGGACAGCCCGCGTATGCGGGAAACTGCAGATGCGCGCCTGCGCGGCGTGCTGCTTGATCAGGAAATTCCGTTCTCGGTGGTGTATGGCCAGGGCCCGTTGCGCGAGCGTGCAGCGTTGGCAGCGGTCTGGCGCTGTCTGCGTCCGCCCCATGATCCGCCTGCTACGCCGCGTTGGCGCTGGACCTGTCCGCATTGCAGCGACGGGTCAGGCGAGGCCGCCGAGCGGGCTCTGAGACGCTGCGCTACAGAGGCGGGCGGTCCGTGGGGTCGTTAGCGCCGGTCTTGACAGGAATATTGCCCACCCACTGGCAGGCAAAGTTGCGGCAACGGTAGCGCTGTAACGATCGAAAAAGACTGATCAGCCTGTCGAAGGCACGCCGTGGAACGCGCGACAGCGGGCTGCCGCACTCCGGGCAGTTGTAACGGCTGCCGGTCGGGTCCAGTCTGGCGGGGCTGTCGGGCGAAGGGGGCAACATGAACTTTGACCATAGTGGAAAAGCGCCTCGCCAAAAGGTGAAAAAGACCGCCTTGTGCGGTCTTTCCCTTGTTGAACGTCAGTTACTGGAGATCTTGTGGGCGCCTAAAAGCGTGGCAAGCCGGCGAAGGCCGGATTTGCCGGCCGACCAGCACGCACCAGCTCGCGACCATACTCGGCACAGCGCGTCAGGGTCGGAATGACCTTGCCTGGATTGAGCAGGCCACGCGGGTCGAAGGCCTGCTTGAGGCCCAGCATCTGCGCGTTCTCGGCAGCGCTGAACTGTACACACATCGAATTGAGCTTCTCGATGCCGACACCGTGTTCGCCAGTCACCGTACCGCCCATGGCCACGCTAGTCTCCAGGATGTCGGCGCCGAACAGCTCGCAGCGGCGCAACTGGTCGGCATCGTTGGCGTCGAACAGGATCAGGGGATGCAGGTTGCCGTCGCCGGCATGGAACACATTGGCACAGCGCAGTTGGTACTTTTTCTCCATCTGCTGAATCGCCAGCAAGATGTCGGCCAGCCGCTTGCGCGGAATGGTGGAGTCCATGCACATGTAATCAGGGCTGATGCGCCCGCTGGCTGGAAATGCATTCTTGCGCCCGCTCCAGAAGCGCAGCCGCTCGGCCTCGTCGCGGCTGAGCGCGATGGCGGTGGCGCCGCTGGCGGTCAGTACCTCGCGCATGCGGCCGATTTCTTCGTCGACCTCTTCCGGCGTCCCGTCGCTTTCGCACAACAGGATGGCCTCGGCCTCGAGGTCGTAGCCGGCATGCACGTAGTCCTCGACGGCGGCGGTCATCGGCTTGTCCATCATCTCCAGCCCGGCCGGAATGATGCCCGATGCGATCACGGCCGCTACTGCCGCGCCCGCCTTGCGGATGTCGTCGAAGCTGGCCATGATGCAGCGCGCCAGCTGCGGCTTCGGGACCAGCCGCACGGTGACTTCCAGTGTCACGGCAAGCATGCCTTCGGAGCCGATCACCACCGCCAGAAGATCCAGCCCAGGGCAATCGAGTGCGCCCGCGCCGAACGTGACCGGCTCGCCTTCGATGGTAAGCCCACGCACTTGTAGCACATTGTGCAATGTGAGCCCGTACTTGAGGCAATGCACGCCGCCGGAATTCTCGGCCACATTGCCGCCAATTGTGCAGGCAATCTGGCTCGACGGATCGGGCGCGTAGTACAGGCCCAACGGGGCGGCCGCCTCGCTGATCGCCAGATTGCGCACGCCGCACTGGACCACAGCCGTACGGCTGGCGGCATCCACTTTCAGAATACGGTTGAATCGGGCCAGGCTCAGCGTCACACCCAGGGCATGCGGCATGGCGCCGCCGGACAGGCCGGTGCCCGCGCCCCGGGCCACGACCGGCACATCCATGCGGTGGCAGGTCTGTAGCACAGCGCGCACCTGGTCTTCGGTTTCAGGCAAGACGACCACCAGTGGCCGCTGGCGGTAGGCCGTCAGGCCATCGCATTCGTAGGGCGTGGTGTCCTCGCGGTTCCACAGCAGGGCATGGGCGGGCAGGACCCGTTGCAGAGCCCGCACCACCTCGGCCTGGCGCGCCGTGCGTTGCAGCAGGTCCGCCTGTGTGGGAGTGGTCGGTGCGTTCATCGAAGGGGTCTGGCTGGCGGAAAAATCACTGTGGCACTGTAGCCCACTCTGGGATGGCGCGGCTGAACAGAATTGAATCGGCCTGTGAAAGCGCGCGCAGAACAAGCACAGCGATTGGCCAGCCTCAGGGCCCGACAGGCCCCAGGCTGCTTTGCAGCCACTGTGCAAAAGCTGCGCACTCCCAGCGGTCCATCACGCCGGTGCGCCAGCACAGGTAATGCGCATGCGGGCTGGGCACGTCGCGCTCGAACAGGCGCACCAGCGCGCCGGTGTCCAGCCAGGGAGCGCCCAGTTTCAGTCGGATCAGACCGATGCCCATGCCGGCTGCCGCCGCGTCGCACATCAACCCGATATCGTTGAACTGGGAGCCATCCACCGGCTCGGGCCAATCGAGCTGGTGCGCTGCAAACCAGGTGCGCCAGGGCTCCAGCGGGCTGCGCAGCAACACTTCGCCAGCCAGGTCCTGCGGGTTGTTGAAAGGGCCGTGCTCGCGCACGTAGGCTGCCGAGGCGAGCGGCGTGACTGCGTCCTTCATCAGGCAGACGTGCTCGACATCGGCATACCGCCCGGTGCCGAACCGCACCATGAGGTCGGCATCCTCGGCGACTACGTCGAGCAGCGGGATCGAGACCTGCAGCGTGACGTCGATCTCGGGGTAGGCCTCGGTGAACTGGCGCAGGCGGGGTATCAGGATCGAGCGCGCGAAGGTCGGGGTCACCGCCAGACGCAGCTTGCGTTTGCCCGCGCTGGTGCCCCGCCCTGGGAACTTTTGCAGCATCGCCAGCCCTTCCCGCACATGCGCCAGGTATTCGCTGCCTTCGGTGGTCAGCGAGAAATCGGCGCGACCGAACAGGCGCTTGCCGATGATCTGCTCGAGCTGCTTGACGCGGTGGCTGACCGCGCTGGGCGTCACGCACAGTTCGTCGGCGGTCTGCGTCACACTGCGCAGCCGGGCCAGTGCCTCGAAGGTCAGCAGGCACTGGATCGGCGGGATCCGGGTGGTGGCGGTTGTCATGCCGCGATTGTGCGTTCTGCGTTACGCGTCCTGCAGGGCGGCCGATATAATCCTGCAGCATTTTGTCCGAGCACCGTTCGCGGGGCCGCCTACCGTGTCAGACCGCCTCGCCGTACTTCCCCAATACCTGCTGCCCAAGCAACTGCTGACACGGTTTGCAGGCTGGGTGGCATCGACCCGCGGTGGCCCATGGACGACGCGGTTGATCGCGTGGTTCGTGCGGCGCTACCGTGTCAACATGGCCGAGGCCGCAGACCCCGACATCCGCAATTACGAGACCTTCAACGCGTTCTTCACGCGCGCGCTCAAGGGCGATGCCCGGCCATTCGCGCGCAGCGACCTGGTCTGCCCGGTGGACGGCGCGATCAGCCAGTTCGGCGCCATCGACCGGGACCGGATCTTCCAGGCCAAGGGACATGATTTCAGTACCACTGCGCTGGTCGGCGGCGACGCCACGTTGGCCGAGCGCTTCAACGACGGCAGTTTCGCCACGCTCTATCTGAGTCCGCGCGACTACCACCGCATTCACATGCCCTGTGCAGGGCAGCTGATGCGCATGATCCATGTGCCAGGCGCCCTGTTCTCGGTCAACCCGACCACGGCGCGGCGCGTGCCCGGGCTTTTCGCGCGCAACGAGCGCGTGGTGTGCGTATTCGAGTCGGACCACGGCCCTTTCGTGCTGGTGCTGGTCGGTGCGACCATCGTCGGCAGCATGGCCACGGTCTGGCATGGGGTGGTCAACCCGCCGCGCGTGCGCGGCGTGCGTGATTGGTCTTATGCCGATGCGCCGGTCTATCTGGCCCAGGGCCAGGAGATGGGGCGCTTTCTGCTGGGCTCCACCGTGGTGATGCTTTTTCCCAAGGGGCGTACGGTGTTCAACCCTGATTGGGCACCCGGTGTACCGATCCGGCTGGGCCAGAAAATGTCGGCCGACTAGGACCGGTGCCGTAGCGTTCCCAACGCCATGCATCAAACCACGACGGACCACGCCTTCATGGGCCAGGTACTGAACCATTGCGAGGCAGCTCTGCAGCGCAGCGACTGCCCGGTTGCAGCGATCGTGGTGCGCGACGGACAGGTGGTGGGTGGGGGTTCCAACCAGGTCGCCACGACGGGGGATGCCACCGCACATGCGGAGATCCAGGCGATTCTTGATGCCTGTGCCCGCCTGTGCCCGCCTGGGCAGCGCCCGGCATGCCGGCATGCGCCGGCCCGACTATGGCGACTACGCGGTGGAAAAACCGCTGTCGCTGACGCGCGCGAGCCTGGAGCTGACCCCCGATGTGCGTACCCCGGAGTGCGAAACCATGCGCCGGCGCTGGCCACGCTGGGTGGAGCCGCCCCTGGCCTGAGCGGCGCGGCCCCCTGCGACATGCTTCAGGGCGCAACGGGTGCCCCGGGAGCCTTCAGCTTCCATTGAAGGCGCAACACGTACAGGCATTGCGCCACCGACTGGGTGCGGGCACCGGCAACCAGGCGCACCGGCTGCCCTGCCTGGATCGACCCCGGGACGTGCACCGCCAGGTAGAAGCCGCTGACACCCGCCTGCATCAGCGTGCGAGCGGCCTGCGAGAAACCCAGTACTGCGTTCTGCGTTGCAGTCTGTCAGGTGGACCGCTCAGCGCGTGCGCAGGCTGGCCGAAGGTGTGCAGCCAAAACGCTGCCGATAGTACGCAGCGAACCGGCCCATGTGGATGAACCCATGCTGCAGCGCGATGTCGGTCACCGAGGCCGGCGTGCCCTCGCGCGCAGCGTTTTGCAGCGCCTCGCGCACCCGCTCCAGGCGAACGCTGCGCGCATAAGCCAGTGGCGAGGTGTCATGGCGCCGCCGAAACGCGGCCTCGAGGGCACGCGGGCTCATGCAGGCTGCCGCGGCGATCTTTGCCAGCGTCAGGTCTTCGTGCGCGTGGGCCTGGATGTGGTCGAGCGCGCGCTGCAGGCGGGCGCCAGTGTTTCCGTGTGCCGGCACGGTGGTCGCGTTCGCGGCGCCATCGGTGCGCAGCAGATCCAGGCCAGCCAGCAAAAAAGCCTCCATGGCGGCAAAGGCCGCCGGGTGACGCAGCCACTGCGCGCCATGCTGGTGCAGGTTGCGGGTCAGGTCGCCCATCACCTGCCACCAGGCGGCCACCGCCGGGTCCTGGCGTGAGCGGGTGAGGCGCAGTGCCGGCAGCGACTCGCCCGCCTCGGCGCCGCCATGCCGGGCGGCGCGCAGCGTCTGGCTGGGCACCTGGAGCATGACCATGGCGCAGTCGCTGCTCCAGACCATGCGTGTACGGGCGCGCGGCTGCAGTACGCTCATCATGTCCGGGTCGACCCAGGCCTCCTGGTTGTTGCAGCGCACACGGGCGCGGCCCTGCAACGGCAGCTGCAGCAGGTAATAGTCGCCGCGTTCGCCCGGGTCGATCTCGACTTCGGCACCGTAGCTGAGCACATGGATGGCTGTCTGGTTCAGCCGGATCTGGTTGTGCCGCGCCTCGAAATGGCCTGCATCGGTGCGCACATGCAGGTGGTGCGGGGACAGCACACGCCCGACCAGGTCGCGCGCTTCGGTGGTCGAGCGCGAGCGGATCAGCGGGTAGCCGTCCAGCAGCTGGCGGCGATCGGGCAGATCGGTGGAGGCGTGCATGCGAGGTGTTCCGTCCGGTTCGACTGGGCCATGTCCGCGCCAGGGTGCCGCGCAAATCGGATACGCATCGGCGCAATCCGGATAGCCGCAACCGCCATGGCAAGGCTAGACTGTACGTCCAATCGCACCAGGAGATCCCCATGAGCAACGTTCTCGCATCGTTCGCAGCCGAACTGGCTGCCGGCACCATCCGCGTGGTGGACCTCACCCAGACCCTGTCGGAAGACTTCCCGCCCTTGGTGCTGCCGCCGCAGTTCGGCCAGGTGGCGGCCTTCAAGATGGAACGCATCTCGAAATACGACGAAGCCGGGCCGGGCTGGTACTGGAACAATTTTTCCTGTGGCGAGCACACCGGCACCCATTTCGACGCTCCGGCCCATTGGATCTCGGGTAAGGACCACGCCAACAACACCGTCGACCTGATCGACAGCCGCAATTTCCTCGCCCCGGTGGTGGTGGTGGACGCCAGCGCCGAAGTGGCCAAGAATGCGGACTGGTTGCTCAGCGTCGAGTTCCTTGAGGCCTGGGAGGCGAAGAATGGCCGCATCCCGGCCGGCGCCTGGGTGGCTTTTCGCACCGACTGGTCCCAACGCATTTCCGACCCGGCCGCCTACGTCAACATGCAGGCCGATGGCGCCCACACGCCCGGCCCGACGCAGGCCGCGGTCGAGTTTCTGGTCGCGCGCAATGTACACGGCTTCGCGGTGGAAACCATCAACACCGATGCCGGCCAGTCGTATGCCTGGCCGATTGCCTACCCCTGCCATACGCTGATGCACGGCGCCAACAAGTTCGGCCTGCAGTGCCTGAAGAACCTCGACCAGCTGCCCGTTACCGGCGCGATGATCGTATCGGCACCGCTCAAGATCAAGGGCGGCTCGGGCAGCCCCTTGCGGGTGCTGGCGCTGATCCCGTCCTGAGCGCGCGAGCGGGTCATGGCGGAGCGTTCTTTTGCGGCCGAGGTGCAGCAGCTCCGGGCCGAGCCCGGTACGGTGTTCCACGGCGAGGGCATCCTGGCCGTCACCAAAGCCCTGCTCGAATGCGGGGTGGGCTATGTGGCGGGGTACCAGGGCTCGCCGATCTCGCACCTGATGGACGTGCTGGCCGATGCGCAGCCTATCTTGCAGGAGCTCGGCGTGCATTTCGAGACCAGTGCCAGCGAGGCCACGGCTGCCGCCACACTGTCGGCCTCCGTCATGTACCCGATCCGTGGGGCGGTCACCTGGAAGTCGACCGTGGGAACCAACGTGGCGTCGGACGCCCTGGCCAACCTGGCCTCGGGTGGCGTGACCGGCGGCGCGTTGATCATCATCGGTGAGGACTACGGCGAGGGCTCCTCGATCATGCAGGAGCGCAGCCACGCATTTGCGATGAAGTCGCAGATCTGGCTGCTCGACCCGCGCCCCAATCTGCCGAGCATCGTGCAGGCGGTGCACGACGGCTTCGAACTCTCCGAGGCCAGCCGCACGCCGGTGATGCTGGAGTTGCGCGTGCGCTCGTGCCATCTGCATGGCAGCTTCGTGACGCGGCCCAATCTGCCGCCGCCCTACACCCTGCGCGAGGCGCTGGAGTCGCCGGTGCGCGACACCAGCCGCATCGTGCTGCCGCCCGCGAGTTACCTGCACGAGCACGAAAAGATCATCGACCGCTGGCCGGCGGCGGTGCGCTTTATCCAGGAGCGCGGGCTCAACGAGTTCTTTGAGGGCGACATTGCCGAGTTGGGCATCATCGTGCTGGGCGGTCTGTACAACAACCTGATGCGCGCCCTGATGGCCCACGACATGGCTGACCTGTTCGGCCAGTCGCGCATTCCCTTGTATGTGATGAACGTGGCCTACCCGGTGGTCGATGCCGAGGTGCTGCGTTTCTGTGCCGGCAAGAAGGCGGTGCTGGTGGTCGAGGAAGGCCAGCCGGATTACCACGAACAGGCCATCCATGCGGTGCTCGGACGTGCCGATGCGCGCATCGCCGTGCACGGCAAGGACATGCTGGCGCGCGCCGGTGAATACACCGTGGTCGAGCTTAAGCGCGGCCTGGCCGCATTCCTTCAGAAATACCGCCCTGCCGCACTCGCCAAAGAGGTGCTGCTGGGCATGCCGACGCGCAAGGCCGCTGCGGCAGAGGCCGCCAGCGCGGTGGTGGCAGAGGCCGCCAGCGTGGTTGCAGTCGCTGCTGCGCGCGAACCCCAGCCGGCCCGATTGCCAATCACCTCGCCCGCGGCCGCCGCCGCCGCCGCCGCTCCCATGCGGCTGGGCGCGCCTGAGCTGGCCAGCGTCGTGCCCGCTCGCCCGCCAGGCTTTTGTATCGGTTGCCCCGAGCGCCCGATCTTCTCGGCGCTCACCCTGGTGCAGGAGCAACTGGGCATGCACCATATCGCGGGCGACATCGGTTGCCACCTGTTTGCCGCGATGCCGCCGTTTCACCTGGGCGCCACCACCATGGGTTATGGCCTGGGCGCCTCTAGTACCTCGGCGCTCAATGTCGCGGCGGGCAAGCGCTCGATCGCGATGATGGGCGACGGCGGTTTCTGGCACAACGGGCTGGCCAGCGGCATCGGCAACGCGGTCTTCAACAAGGCCGATGGCGTGATCGTGATCGTCGACAACAATTACTCGGCGGCCACCGGCGGGCAGGACCTGCCGTCCTCGCGGGTCGAGAACCTGAATCGCAGCACCCAGCATCCGATCGAAGCCGCGGTGCGCGGTGTCGGCGTGCAGTGGGTGCGCACGGTGAGCCATACCTACGACGTCAATGCGATGCAAGCCACCTTGCACGAGGCGCTGACCACCGATTTCCGCGGGCCCAAGATCGTGATCGCCCAGAGCGAATGCATGCTCAACAAGCAGCGCAGGGTCAAGCCGCAGGTGGCCGCCGCAGTGCAGCGCGGCGAGCGCGTGGTGAAAGAGAAGTTCGGTGTCGATGCCGCCGTGTGCAGCGGCGACCATGCCTGCATGCGCCTGTCAGGCTGCCCCTCGCTCACGCTCAAAAACAGCGGCGACCCGCTCAAGCCCGATCCGGTGGCCCATGTCGATGACGGCTGCGTGGCCTGCGGCCATTGCGGCGAGGTGGCCGATGCTGCGGTGCTGTGTCCCTCGTTCTACCGCATCGACTGGGTGCGCAACCCCACGCGCTGGGAGCAACGTCTGGACGCCTGGCGCCGCCGGGTCGTCGGGTGGTTGCAGGCGCGCCGCCAGCGCACTCTGCGCGACCATGCCCTGTACGGGGAGGCGGGGTAATGGCCGCAGACACACCCACCCAGCGTGTGCTGGGCGACGATCCACTGCACCCCGTCACCATCGCCATACTGGCCATGGGCGGGCAGGGCGGCGGTGTGCTGGTCGACTGGATCGTCGACATGGCCCAGCACAACGGGTATCTGGCGCAGGCCACCTCGGTGGCGGGCGTGGCGCAGCGTACCGGTGCCACTATCTATTACATCGAGCTGTTTGCGCAGCGCCATGCCCAGGCGCGCGGTGCGCTGCCGGTGCTGGCGCAGATGGCGGTGCCGGGCGAGGTGGACATCGTCATCGCCTCCGAACTGATGGAGGCCGGGCGTGCGATGCAGCGCGGCCTGGTGACACCGCAACGCACCACGTTCATCAGCTCGTCGCACCGCGATTTCGCCACGCTCGAAAAGGTCGTGCCGGGCAATGGCGTCGCCGACAGCACCGCCGTGATCGACGCCGGCTACCGCCATGCACGGCGTTTCCTGCATGAGGACATGCAGGCACTGGCGCGCCAGAACGGCAGTGTGTTGTCGTCAGCGCTGTTTGGCGCGCTGGCCGGCTGCGGGGAACTGCCCTTTTCCGACGACGCCTTCGAGGCCACGATCCAGCGGGCCGGCGTCGGCGTCGAAGGCAGTCTGCGCACCTGGCGCGCCGCCGCGCTGGCGGTGCGCCAGCCGGTGCGGCGTGACGCACCGCCCGACCCGATGGCCACCGCGCCGCGGCCCCTGCCGGCGCGTGCGGCCAGCCCGGCGGTGGAGCCGCTGCGTGCGCGCATTGCGAGCGAATTTCCGCACGAAACGCAGGCCATGCTGGGCGCCGGCCTGCAGCGTGTGCTCGAGTACCAGGATCTCGCCTATGGCACCGAGTACCTGGACCGCGTGGCCGACCTGCATGCCCATGCACTGCGCTGCGGCGGTGCCGGGCATGGCCACAGCGCCACTATCGAGGCGGCCCGCTGGATCGCGGTGGCCATGTCCTACGACGACGTGATCCGTGTGGCCGATCTCAAGACCCGCGCCGAGCGCCAGCAACGCGTGCGGGCCGAGGTGGGTGCCGATGCCGACGCGATCGTCGGCACGGTGGAGTTTTTCCACCCGCGCCTGGAAGAGATCTACGGGCTCATGCCCCGCGGCCTGGCCGACTGGATCGAGGCCGCACCGCCGGTGCGCGGCATGTTGGTGCGGCGCATCGGCAACGGCCAGCGCGTTCGACCTGACACCATCAGTGGGCAGCTGATGCTGCAGGGCCTGTCAGCCCTGCGCCGCTGGCGCCGCAAGGGGCAGCGCCACGCGATCGAAATGGCCCATCTGGCGCGCTGGCTGAGCGCGGCCAAGAACCTCATGGGTACCGATTACCTGCTCGGGCTGGAGCTGCTGCGCTGCCGGCGCCTTGTCAAAGGCTACAGCGACACGCATGTCCGCGGGGAGGTCAAATTCGACAAGCTCATGCGCGCTGCCCCCTTGCTGCTGGGGCGACCTTCAGCCGCCACCGACCTTGCAGCACTGCGCACCGCGGCATTGGCCGACCCGCAGGGGCAGCAGCTGGCGCAACGTTGGCAGTCACTCGGGCTGTCTGCCTGAGCGGGCCCACTTGCGGGGACTCGGGGCACCGTGATGCGATCACCTTGTCGACGCAGGCGCACCGATCTGCCGCTGACGCCGCATGGCGAGGACATGGCGCGGCAATTGGCACCGATGTTCAAGAGCATTGATTTCTCGCTGGTGCTGACCAGCCCCCACTTGCGCGCGCGCGCCACCTGCGACGCATCGGGCCTGGGAGCCACCGCCGAGCAGGAGCCCGATCTGGCCGAATGGGACTACGGTGAGTACGAGGGCCTTCGAACTGGCGAGATCCTTGCCCGGCGCCTGGGCTGGAACGTGTTGGAGGACGGCTGCCCGGGCGGCGAGATGCCGGCCAACGGCGGGGCACGCGCAGACCGCCTGATTGCCCGCCTGTGCCATCTCAGCGGCCACGTGGCGCTGTTTTCGCATGGCCGGTTCGGCCGTGTGCTGGCCGCGCGGTGGATCGGCCTGCCCTTGGCGCAGGGCCAGCACTTCGCGATCGATTCGGTATCGATCAGTATCTTCGGTTTTAAGAAGGGGCACCCGCAAAGGCGGGTCATCTGGTTATGGAATGCGACGGTGGGCAGTGGGTTGGGTATGGAGGGGCCTGGAAGCCGAGGCGCGCAATGAATCGGGTTGCTGGATAAAAGTCGAGCGTGCTGTGTGTAGCAGGCTAGTCGAACCTCGCAGGTATCGGACGCCCGGTGGACGCATTGGCGGATGAAGGGTCGCAGCAG
>Ga0209181_10001782_pt1 | contig 36565 bp, 29 predicted proteins | sample MAT05_FD_187208 | JGI IMG/M metagenome (GOLD analysis project Ga0209181, IMG submission 187208) | Freshwater microbial communities from Lake Fryxell liftoff mats and glacier meltwater in Antarctica - MAT-05 (SPAdes) (version 2) | ecosystem: Environmental > Aquatic > Freshwater > Ice > Liftoff... | reverse complement strand
ATTGTAGATAAGCGATGGGCGATCGCAATCACGGTTCGCCCTACCGATAGCTGCTCAATGGAGGCTTGAATCAACCGCTCTGAGACGGAATCTAGCGCACTGGTTGCTTCATCTAAAATTAAGATTTCTGGGTTTCGCAGCAATGCCCGCGCGATCGCGATTCGTTGACGTTGCCCACCCGATAATCGCACCCCGCGATCGCCCAACACCGTATCTAGTCCTTCTGGCAGGTCTTCAATAAACTCCACTGCATTTGCCAGTTTGGCGGCTGCCATCACCTCGGCATCCTCAACATCAATGCCATAGGCGATATTATTGCGTACCGATGTGTTGAAAATAAACGTCTCTTGGCTCACCATGGCAATTCGTTGCCGCACCGATGTGATATCGAACTCATGCAAACTTAGACCATCTATGCAAATGTCGCCCTCGGTGGGGTCATAAAACCGGGGAATCAAATCTGCTAGGGTTGATTTGCCTGCCCCCGATGCGCCCACCAGCGCCACGGTTTGTCCTTTAGGAATGGTGAGCGTGATGTTTTGTAGCACAGGTGATTCGCCGCCATAGCCAAAATCTACTGAGACAAACTCGATCGCCCGCTGTAAATTTGTAAACTGTCGATGACCATTTTGCAGATAGGGCTTATTGTCGCGCCGCAGTAACTCTTCGATCGCGTGCACCGATCCTTGCATACTGCCCATAGCGGCAAGGCTGCCATTAATTTCTTGAATCGCTGGCACCAAGCGAAACAGCAGAAAAATGAACGTCAAAAGAGAACCAACCTGTAAGGCTCCATTACTGACAAACACACTCATACCCACCACAATCATGCCGATCAAAATCGTGCTGGCAATGGCTTCTGCCAAGGGACGCACAATCGAAATTTGCATAATTGCTCGAATGTTCGTGTCAGCAATTTCATCACTGATGCGAAAAAACCGTTGGCGCTCAAACTCCTGAGTGGCAAAGGCTTGCACCGTGCGGATACCGTTGATAAACTCAGACGCGATCGCGGTAAACTCCCCGCGTGCTTTCGACACTGGAAAACTTAGCTCCCGCGCTTGACGATTAAATGTTGATAACCCCACTGCCATCAGGCTAAACAACACCATTGATGCCAAGGTTAGTTGCCAAGAGATGGTGATGGCGATCGCGGCATAGATGACTAGCACCAACCCTTTGGTAAACAGAAAGCTAAACGAGCCGATAAAGTTTTGAAGTTGCCCCACCTCCGACGTAAGCGTGTTTACTAAACTTCCGACCTGCGTTTGTCCAAAAAAACTCAGGCTTAAGGATTGCAGTTGCTCAAAAATTTGGCGATAAAGGCGATCGACCAGGCGAATTCTTGCCAGCCCCATGTAAACCGCTGTCAAGTAGTTAAACACTGCTCGAATCCAGGTGGATAAGAGAATCAATGCCGACACCCGAAATAGTTGATCTAGCTTTGATCCATTGACTCCCAAGACCCAAATATCAATCCACTCCACTCCAGAACGAATGGGTTCAGCATTTGCGTTGGTCAAGGTTTGCAAAAACGCTAGCAAAAAACCAATCCCAAACCCCTCAAAGATAGCTGCTAGCAGTGGAAATATTAACGCTAAAGTCACAATCCGAGGGAAGTATCGAAGTTCCCTTAAAATCAGACGATTGTCCTGCCAAAAGCTGGTTGCCTTGAGCAAACGACGTGCAAAAGTTGGTAACTTTAACTTCATGAATCTTTCCTAGTTTCCTAATTTAAGCCCAATGGTTTGCTCTGCTGCCTTCTCATACTTATCTCAATTCATATCCGCATCGTTTTGAATCTATCAGGATGTTTTGCAAAATGCTTTATCAACAGATTTATTGAGTTACTCAATAAGCGCCAAACCCAGACAGCACTTTGGGAATGGTCATCAACAAAAACTTAAAGTCTTGCCGGATCGACCAGCTATTGAGATAGGATAAATCGTCACAGTTGACAGTATTCAGATCGAGTAACGTCGATCGCCCTTGGACTTGCCATGCACCCGTGATTCCAGGTAATGCATTTAACCGCAGTCGGAGGTCTGGGCTAATTCGCACTGCATCATACAATGCCCATGGACGAGGACCCACTAGGCTCATCTCTCCCAGCAGCACGTTGAATAGCTGGGGCAGTTCATCTAGGCTATATTTCCGCATCCAATAGCCGAGCGGTGTTACCCGTGGATCATGTTTCAGCTTGTGCAAGCCTGCCTGATTACCCATGACTTGATGATGTAGATGTTCTGCACCCACGACCATAGTCCGAAATTTAATGATTTTGAACAGTTTTCCTCGTTCTCCAACGCGCCACTGATCAAAGAAAATTGATCCAGGAGAGACAACGAACATCAATGCGGCTAGGCTCAGCATTAACGGACTCAGTAGCACTAATAAAATTGCCGCTGCTATCCAGTCGATTATTCGTTTAAGCTGCCAGTTCCAAGGACGGAGTTTTTGAGGCAAATTGGGAGTTGAGCCTAACCGTAGATAAGCAGGCTTCTTTGCCTGATGGCAAGAGTTTGCCCAAAACTTTAAACCTGTTTCACCGATCGCCAGATCGAGCTTAACCAGAGCAACGGGCGATCGCTCTAAACAGTTAGTCAACCATTCCTGATCGTGTAGCGAAGGTAACAGAGTCGCCGTTTCATCGGCACCGTGAACCACTAGCTTTCGCTGTCTCCATCTCAAAGTGCAAGCCGCCGCACAAGATTCAATCGGCTGAATCAAATAGTTTGTCTTTAGGTGTTGAGGAAGGTAAATCATAAGTGAAAGGGGACTAAAAGTCGTAAATTACATAGAGTCTGAAGCAGACTTGATTACCGTTGGTAGTGCCTATCATTGCGAGTTTGATGCGATGCGCCATTCGCTACTACTCCAATCACATTTAATTGACTCAACATTTGAGTCGTTTGAGTCAACTCTGAACGGGTGACTCGCTCGATGCGCCCCACAATAATTACGCCGTTGCAGCAAGCTCCCACCAGCATAGAATCCACCATGCCCAGAACTGGAGGAGCATCCAGCAGCACCAAGTCGTAATTCTGTTCAAAGGTTGCCATCACCTCTCGCATCCGCTGTGAGCTTAGAAGCTTAGCGGGATCGATTGGGGTGGGTCCGGCAGTCACCACTGAAATATTGCTCCGCAGGTTGGAATGTTGAGCATCCACTTGTTGAGGAATCGGAGTATCGCTGGTTAGCAGGTTAGAAAGACCGCGATCGTTGGGCAAGTTCAGCAGCTTATGTAAGCTAGGGCGACGCAGATCGGCATCAATCAGCAATACCCGCTGATGTAACCGTGCTGCGCTGATTGCCAATCCTAAAATAATCGTAGACTTTCCTTCTCCCGCCAAAGCGGATGTAATTACCAGCGACTTAAAGGGCTGTTCTCGACTCAATAGTTGAATATTTTGATAGAGCAAATCTAGCGATTCTCGAAAGGGCTGCCACTGAATTACGCGATCGATTCCTGGCGAGAGCGATCGCGATTTGCTAAACGGCAAACTCAGCAGTGGCATATCATCACCTGTTGCGTCAAACAGCAACTCTGGAACCATGCCTAAGAGCGGTACTGGAACCTGCTTTTGCAAATCATCTGAACTATGAACCGCATCATCTGCTGACTCACGAGCAAATGCTGCTGCACCACCTAACATTAAACCCGCTACGGCTCCTAACATCAGGTTTCGCATCATGCTAGGACCTGTTTTTGCACCCATTTGAGGATCTTCTACAACCTGCCAATCAAACCCACCTCTAGCAATCTCTAACCCAATATCTTGCTGCGCTTTGAGTAACTGTTTCAAGGTTTCCTGGGACAATTGCACCTCTGGCTGCAAACGCCCATATTCAGCCAGGAGTTCTGGAAAACGCTTTAATTCCGATCGCAGTCGCTGCTGAATTGTCGCTAAACTAGCTTCCCGTGCTTCGGCTACCTGAAGACCTATTTGGGTATCCACAAGCTGTCCTACCAAGGTTTGGTCTAAACTGCCGAATTGCCCCTGCAACAGTTGTTCCTCAGAACCACTGGTTAAGGCAGAACCAGATCCGAACACCCGTTGAACCTGAGCTTGTAATAAAGCTAACTGTCTTTGACGCTGATTCTTCAACTGCTGCACAAAAGGAGTTTGGTCTTTGAAACGAAGCCGCTGTTGCTCCAACGACAAATCGGTTTTTTGAATCTCGTTTAGCAAGTTTTGATAGCGACCAGATTGACTCAATCGAGATAGGGCGATCGCGTCTTGGGGAGATAATGCTAACTGTTGTTGCAAACTCGCATATCGACTGCGCAACTCGCGAAGCTGAACTTGATTAGTTTGTTGTTCTTGTTCAACTCTTAAAAGCCCTTCAGTTTGTACTTTTGCCTGTAGATCTGGGTCAATCAGTTCTTGGTTTTGACGGAACTGCTTTAATGCAGACTCCGCCTGTTGCATTTTGTTTTTTACTTGAGGGAGTTGTTCGTTGACAAACGCGAGTCCTTTAACAAGTCGTTTCTTTTGCTGCTCTAAGTTGTAATCCAGATAAACTTTTTTCAAAGCTTCTAATACTTTTTGAGTTTCAACTGGATCATTGCCCGTATGAACAATTTGAAAAATCTTTGTTGCAACGTTTTCTTTGCCAGTTTTTTGAGTGATTTGACTGATGTTGATAGATCCCTTAAAACCCGCAACACTGCTGGGATCATCAGGGTTGATATCAGGATAGTCTTGCTGCAACAAAACCATCGCTCGGCGTAGCAATTCCGAACTTTGCATCAGATTGATCTGGGTTCCCGTATCAGCCTGAACGTTGGCATCAGAAAATTCATTTTCTAAACCGTTGTTTCCGCTTGGCTTACCCTGATAGTTGGATTCAATCAGCAACTGCATACTACTCACATAGGTTGGCGCTTGGCGCATAGTTTGCAAGGCGGCAACCCCGATCGCGGCAACCAGCACCCCCAGCACCCAGAACCGACGACGCAGCAGAATCGCAAATATCTGCCCATAGCCCGCTTCAGATTCGATCGCCGGATTAAAACTAGCCTGAGTTGCCTGCATGAATATCACCCAAATATGTTGTCAAAATGCCAAACTTTAAGCCGCCTGATATACCTGCTCTAAAACGCGATCGACCTTGCCAAAAAATGCAGCCTCCGAAAAATGACTGACCGCATGATCTCGAATGTGCTGATAGTTCCAGGCAATATCGCGAGACTCCAGCAATGCCGATTGCAACGCTTCGGGCGTTTGTCGCTTAAAGAACGTGCCGGTTTCACCTGGAATTTGAGTATCCAATACGCCGCCCATGCCATAGGCAATCACCGGAGTGCCACTCGCGTTTGCTTCCACCGGAACCAAGCCGTAGTCTTCTAAGGCAGCCACGACGACAGATTGAGCCGTTGACATTAGTTGGGTGCGTTCGGAATCGGTTACATGACCCAAGAATTTCACATTGCTCAAGGCTTGAGCTTGGAGCCGTTCGCGTTCGGGTCCATCTCCGGTAATCAGCAAATTCCAGCCCAACCAGTTGAAGGCTTCAATAATCACATCTAACCGCTTGTAGCTGATCATGCGGGCAGAGGTGAGATAGAAGTTCTCTTTTTGGTCTGAAAAGGTGAAGCGATCGACATCGATTGGATAATTGATCACGATCGCTTCTTTGCCATAAATGTCTCGAATGCGCTTTGCAACAGTGCTGGAGTTGGCAATATACAGATCAGGCTCTTGAGAATACTTCAGGTCATATTGCCGCATTACTTGAAATAGTTTTTCGATGAACGGGTAGAGGTTTTGATAGCCGCTAAATTCGCGCAGATAGGTTTGCGTATCCCACAAAAAGCGGGTGACGTTATGGCAAAAGCAAATATGTATCGCATCAGCACGCTTTCGCACTGCTTTGGCAAAACTGGTGCTGCTGCTAATGATCAGATCATAATCTTGCAAATCGAGGGCACGAAATGCTGGGTAATAGAAAGGAGCCATCAGCCGGAAGTTTTTGGTGGCTCCTGGAATGCTTTGCAGCATGGTTGTGTGAACCAGGCGATCGCCCAAATCGATCGTCCGCTCAGGATCATATAGCGAGGTGTAGATATCTGCACCAGGAAAGCGTTTGCAGAGCAGTTCAAAAACGCGCTCCGCGCCTCCTTTTTGAGTTAAGTAATCGTGAACTAATGCAATTTTCATCATTCCTAACCCAGCTTGTTTTTCAGATAGTATCTGTGAGCGTTGCAAATCAATTTTGCTTTTGATACTCTCCGCATATTTTGTTGCTTGAATGTGGAAAGATGACAACAAAATATGGGCTGGTAGTTGACCTGATTGTTTATAGTATGAACTAGATTATCAAGGTGATAGCTATGCTATTTTGCACTTCACAAAGTCTTACTTGAAAAGTAGATTTTAATTAACTTTTCAATTAGACAACTGATATAAATTTGGCAAAATATCAGCGATAAAAAATATACATTGTGACTATTTTTTATCTGTCTACCTTTCTATTTTTCCGCTTTTTGCTAAAAGCCACCAAAAATTCTCAGGACCCCTAGTATTCCTGAAAATGGTCCCAGAAAAGCGCTTGTAGAGTCAAGAAAAGTCGCAAATCCCGTTTTTTTGACAATAATAATGTCATTATTTCGCAGGGCTGGGTTGTCGCTTTCACCGACTCCTCGTGCTAAATCAATTGAAATGTCTCGCTTACTAACTGTGCCATTTGGATTGACTCGAATGAGGCTAACATTACTTTTTTTGGCTTTTTGATTAAATCCACCCGCTGTTAAAATTGCTTGATTTAATGGAGTGTTAGGTTGAATAGAAACTGCACCTGGTCTTTCAACTTCTCCTACAACATTGACATTAATTCTATCCGGTGAAAAACTGGCGGTGGCAAGTTCGGTAATTTCGCGATCGCTCACCGAAGTTGCCTGAGGAATCTCTACCGTATCTCCATCTTGTAATGGCAAATCTTGTAGCGCATCTCCCTCTTTCAACAGCTTCCATAAATCCAATTTCACCAATTGAGGCGTTCCAGATCGAGTAAATCGTTTTACTTGAATATTGCGGATATCTGCCAGTTGTGTAATGCCGCCTGCCACTTGAATCGCGCGGGTGATACTGGGCACTTGCAGCAAGTTGGGATTAATCAATTGCGTTCCCTGAGCCACGTTGCCTTCCAACAACGTGTAAGGTCCAGGGCGGTTCACCTGCCCCACTATCGTAATTTTTAGGGGACGACTGTTCCGAGTGGCAAAATTAGCGGATGCCAATTGCCTTGCTTCATCCAAATCGACCGTTGCCGTTGCCGGAATCAGAATGCTGTCACCATCTTGCAGGCGCAAATCTTGCTGCAAATCTCCAGCTTTCAACAGTTGCCAGAGATCTACCGTCATCACTTGATCGCCGCTGCTGCCAACCGGACGCACCCGCCGCACTTGCACTTGCCGCAGATCGGCTACCTGAGTGATGCCATCGGCAAGCTGCACTAGGCGGGTTAGGGTGGGGATGTTTCCTTCGGTCGGCGAGGCAGTGGCAGTCACCGTATACGAACCAGGGCGATTCACTTCTCCCGCGATCGCCACCCGAATCGGGCGCGCCGCCACTAAATTCACCGTGATCACCGGAATTTGCAACACTGGCGCATATCGGGCTGCAATTGCCCCAGATGCTTGTTTCAGCGTTCGGTTTTTCACACCAACGGCACCCACCAGGGGCATATTGATGGTGCCGTTGGGTAACACCGTATATTCACCCGTGATTTCTGGGACGCTAAACACATCAATCCTGACGCGATCGCCGGCTCCTAACAAATAACCATCTCCCTCAGGCAGCACCATCAGGTTTGTGGTGGACTGCACCTTTGCCGTGCGATTAGGCGCTTGAGCGATCGCGGGTTCCACAACTAAACTGCTGGGTAGCAACAACGCCCATAAAGTAACCGAAAAGCACGACCGCAATGTGAACCGACGCGATGGCAACTGATGACCGAAATAGATGAACCAGTGCAGAGGAAACCGAAAAATAGAGCGAATGGTAGAAAGATGCATAAGAGGCAGCGTAGGGGGCATGAGCGATCGCGATCAGTGACAAAAAACAGGGTCAAAAGAAACAGCGATATTCAGAGAAATCAGTATTTAACAAGTTTTTTGGATGACTGAACTGATCTGTGTAGACTCAAAAAGAACATCGACTCCCTAATTTCACGGATGAAGACGCGCTCCCCTACTTGTTCGTCCGTAATTCCCCACGCTCCGGAGGTTTTTTGGCTCAGGTTCTTAAAGTTCTCATCAAGCTTTTGGTGATAAATCAGAGAAATGCAAAGTTGTGATGAAGATCCTGATTGCCAACTGAACCCTTGAATAAGTGAGAAAGTTCGCTTTGCCTTTTTTCGTTCTCTTGTGGTTGAGTCATCCAAGCGCATCCCACCCCACACCCTCATCGCATTCGTTTCAGGAGTTTTTACGGTATGACCCGATCAATGGACTATCAGGGACGGAGGCATCCGGCGGTCAAACCAGTCGCTGCCAATGATCAAATCGCAACGGGCAAGATGCTAAAACCGATGAAATCTAAAAACGATGAATCGGTGTCTGCTTTAAGTAGCCCCGAAAAGCCGCCCGCTCACTACGACGTGCATACAAAAGGTTCGCTTACCTATTTTCAGTTTTATTTAGATGAGGTTGTGCAATCTGCCAATGCGGCTGAGCCGGCTGAAAAACGGCAGTCAATTTCTACAACTGTTCTGCTGGGTGCGGGATTTGTAGCGGCAACCGTGGTATCTGGGCTGTTAATTGGAGATGCGCTGAACAAACCCGCTCCCCCTCCAGATACTAAAGTGCCGCCTGTCAAGCCAAAGCAACGGGCAATGGTTTCGATGCCTCGCCCCACTTCAGCAGCTCCCGAAAAGTTGGAGGCTCCGCGATCGCAACCCCAAGCAATTCCACAATCTTTCCCTCGCCAAAATTCAGTTGATCAAGCGAACTTCCAAAGCTTTGCGCCCGTATTGCCTAGTGTGACGCTTGCCGCCGTTCCAGAAACATTAACGGTGAGCCGCAGTTCACCCAAACGCACCGTGACAGGCGCTCTGGCTCCCGCTGGCATGAAGCCATTAGTGCGTCCTAGCTATCAAGATTTGCCAGACCTGCAACGCCCTCCCCAACCTCCGCTAACCGCGCTCAATGCTGTGCCCGCTTCTGCGATAGCCGCTCCAGAGCGCATCAATGAACCCGCCGCAATATCTCCGCCAGACCCAACCCAACTCCCCGCAACCTTAAACAACTCCGCGCCCTTTCCCCCCACCTCGCCCAGCGCTGAAGCTTCTCCAACAACTCCACAGGCAGAGAGTCAGCTAACTGCACCCATCCCATCCATAAGTGAACCTGCAAGTCCAGCAACCGATTCGCCTCAGTTGAATTCGACCTCCAACGCGATCGAATCGAAGCTGCCCAATCGTGCTGTCAAAACAGCGTTGACTGACGATCGCTCCGCGATCGCCGCCTCACCGACCAATCTTTCTAGTCAACCTAGTCAACCTGTCATACTGAGCCGCCTGCAAGATTTTGTCACCTTGGCACAATCGGCACCCGTGGCTAAACCCAGAACATTCATGCCCCTGACTCAGCAAGCCGCCACAGAAGCAGGGCAATACAAGCAGCTTGAAAAATTTGCAATTCGGCGGGTCGCTGCCCAGGATTATCAAAAAGAGTGGTCGGTAAGTAGCAATTCTGATAGCTTCGGCTATCCCGCCTACGGCTTCATAGATTATCAGCGTCAGGTGATTGTCGTTTTAACCGAGCAGCCCCAAACGAACCCAGTTCAATCTCAAAAAGCAACTCCGCCAAACTCATAGCGATCGCTGCCAAAAATGGAGTGTGCCTCTAAGAATCGCGATCGCTCGTTGAGGTTGCACTATACCCACGCGCACGGCGTGAAACAGAATTCGGCTGAGGCGATACCAAAAGACTGGCTGGCTCGTATGTCGCTTTAGTGCCAACAAGTAGCTAAGCGTACTGTGTTGCAGCGTCAATGTAGGATTGCGGCTGGCGATCGAGGAGGGTTGATGGATGACGTGAATTGAGGTCATCACCACTGAATGCCCCTGTTGAGCATAGCGCCGACAAAAATCAAAGTCTTCGTAATAAAGAAAATAGGCTGGATCAAACTGGGGGTATGGGTCAAAGTTTTGGAGGTTGAGTAGCAGGCTACATCCAGTGACCCAGCTTGTTTCCACATAATCAGTGTTTTGATGAACAGGTAGTTCAGTGCTAGCAACAATTCTGCCTGTTTCTGGAACAAACTCACCCCCTGCAAACCAGATTTTTCCCGATGGTTCGGAGATGATCGTGCCGATGATGGATAGGGTTGGATGAGCGCTACAAAACTCTGCGGCATGATTGAGGGAGTTTTCGGGCAGCGTGGCATCGGGGTTAATCAACCAGACTGTTGCCGTGCGATCGCGCTCATATACCCAATTCAAACCGAGATTGCAGCCGCCACCAAAACCCAAGTTTGCCCCCGCTTCCAAAATCACTAGGCGATCGCCTGCCAGTGTTGCACAATCTTCTGCGGCGGAATTGTTGATGACGATCAACCGATAGTCAGGCGCATGACTCTGACCCTGTATCGATGTCAATAACTGGGCGATCAAATCCGCTGAGTAATAATTAACCGTGATCAGATAAATCACACATCGTGCAGCTTTTGTTTTAAGTAGATATCTCTGATTTCCGCCTCAACCATCATGGGCTATGCACTATGCGATCGCAAGGAAAGCTATGATACCGTCAGAAATTATTTGTCTGGGAGCATGAGTCGAATGGATGCGATAAGTCAGGAAGGTTTGCCCGGTCGAAGTTTTCCATTAGGCGCAACCGTTTATCCAGATGGCGTAAACTTTGCCATTTTTTCTAAAAGCAGCACTGCCGTCGAGCTTTTGCTGTTTGCCGCACCGGATGATCCCCAGCCCAGTCAAGTGATCAATCTTGATCCGAAGCACAATAAAACGTTTTACTACTGGCACGTGTTTGTGCCCCAACTCACCGCCGGACAAGTCTATGCCTATCGAGTTTATGGTCCTTATACCCCCGATCAAGGGCATCGGTTTGATGGCAACAAAGTTCTGTTAGATCCATATTCAACGGCAGTAGTAGGGTGGGAGCATTACAGCCGAGAAGCAGCAATTTTGCCCGGAGATAATTGCCCCCAAGCCCTGAGAAGCGTTGTGCTTGATCCGACCACCTACGATTGGGAAGGCGATATCCCGCTTCACATTCCCTACGCCAACACGATCATTTATGAATTACACGTCGCTGGTTTTACTCGTCATCCGAACTCTGGGGTGGCTCCGGCAAAACGCGGCACCTATGCGGGATTGATTGAAAAAATTCCCTATTTAAAAGAATTAGGCATTACGGCTGTAGAGTTGATGCCGATCCATGAATTTGATGAGCAAGACGCTCGACCCGGTTTAAGAAATTACTGGGGATACAGCACTCTGGCATTCTTTGCGCCTCATCGTGCCTATAGTTACTCCCAAGATCCATTGGGACCAGTGAATGAATTTCGAGACATGGTAAAAGCCTTTCACAAGGCAGGGATTGAGGTGATTTTGGATGTTGTGTTTAACCACACGGCAGAAGGGAATGAGGAAGGTCCAACGCTGTCGTTTAGAGGGTTGGAAAACCGCGCTTATTACATTCTGGAAAAAGATCCCACCTATTACAGTAATTACACGGGTTGCGGCAACACGGTGAAGGCAAATCACGAAGTAGTGACTCGATTAATCCTCGATTGTTTGCGCTATTGGGTGGATGTGATGCATGTGGATGGGTTTCGGTTTGACCTGGCTTCTTGCCTATCACGCGGTAAGTCGGGGCACCCGATGGAAGATCCGCCGCTGCTATGGTCGATCGAATCTGATCCGGTGTTGGCTGGGGTTAAAATCATTGCGGAAGCGTGGGATGCGGGCGGATTGTATCAGGTGGGATCATTTATTGGCGATCGCTTTGCTGAGTGGAATGGACCGTTTCGAGATGATGTGCGCCGCTTTCTCAAGAGCGATCCTGGCGTAATCAACGAATTTGCATCCCGGATTTTGGGCAGCCCCGATATTTTTCTACAGCCCGATCGCGAACCCAATCGCAGCATCAATTTTGTCACCTGTCACGATGGCTTTACGCTGAATGATCTGGTTGCTTACGACACGAAACACAATGAAGATAACGGCGAACAGAGCCGCGATGGTGCCAATGATAACTACAGTTGGAATTGTGGCGCTGAAGGAGAGACCGCAGATGTTAATATCAAGCGTTTGCGCGATCGCCAAATTAGAAATTTTTTAACAGCACTGCTCCTGTCGCAAGGAACGCCCATGCTGTTAATGGGCGATGAAGTCCGTCATACCCAGTTGGGCAATAATAATGCCTACTGCCAAAATAATGAACTCAGTTGGTTTGACTGGAGTTTAGTCGATCAACACGCCGATCTTTTGCGATTTGTGCAAGGCATGATCCACTTGACCCAATCCCTTGAGTTGTATCGACAGGAGCGTCTCTTAGAACTTTCGGCTAATGATCATAAGCCGTATCTTCTTTGGCATGGAATGAAATTGGGTAAGCCAGATTGGGGCGAAGACTCTCATAGCATTGCCTTTGACCTTTACCATTCCACTGCTGAAGAACATCTCTATGTCATTTTCAATGCTTATTGGAAACCCTTGACCTTTGAACTGCCCACCTTGGAACCAGGTAATGGATGGCATCGAATTGTGGATACTAGCCTGCCATCCCCCGAAGACTTTCAAGCCCCTCAAGCAGCCCCCCGAATTCAAAAAGCCACATATCCGGCTGAAGCCCGGTCTTCCATTGTATTAATGTCTTTGCCAACCAAAAGCAGGCGGGAATGATGTGTAGCCATCATTTTTACTCTTGAACGTTCTTTGCCTGCGTTGCTTGTCGAAAAGTCTTCAGCGCTTCCTTTTCCTCGGTCATTTGCAAACAACGTGACAACAAGCTGAGATCTAAGTCTGGTAAACACTGGCTTTGGGCGATCGCCTCATAGCGATCGCCCTGCAACTGGTAAAGCGAAAACACGCCATCTTCCCAAAACCAAATCTCTGGAATTTCAAAGCGCCGATAATACTCCAACACTTTGGCATCGCCGCTAGTGAACACAATTTCAATCGCCAAGTCTGGAAATTCTTTTTGCCGCCGATTTTCGCCAAACCGATAGGATAAATCCGGTTCTTTACTGGCTCCTCTGACTTCTGAAACCAGCGTTGCGCTCCCCGTTGGGGTGAAATCTCGATCAGTTTCAACAAAAAAGAATCCTAACAGCAGTGCCAGCAAGCATTTGAATGTTTCGTGATCGGTGGAGATGGGCATGATTTCTACGTAACCGTCTAGATAGGATAGCCGGATACTGCGCCGACCTGCTAAAGCGCTGTCCAATGCCTGAAACTCAGCCCATGTCATGAAATAGGGGAAGACAAATCGGTTTGAGCCTAGGCGTGGGAGTTGGGTTTGAGTGGTGGTGGTCATGGCACTATCCTGTGATTGGGTGCTAAGTTCCAGTTTAGTGGGCGATCGCTTACTCTGACTTGTCAGTTCACGGTTCAGCAGACTCAGTGACTTCACTCCGCCTCGCTACTTACGACAAAGGCACCCGTCTTGCGGGAGGACACTATCAATCTGTCAGAGAGCATTACTTTTAGCCTCTTTCAAAGTTGAATTAATGTGTATTAATCCAGTAGTGGAAGAAACAATGCGATCGCATTTCGACTGATCAAATCTATTTATTCATCTGGTTGAGCAACCATAGCGCCGATACAATCCCTACAAACTGCGCCAAAATCACGTTGATACTTGCCTGTACAACGAAAGTATCTGCGGGTTGAATAAAGCGCGATGGGTCAGTATTCACAAAGCCGCCAATTCCTTGACTAAGCGCCTTGCTCACTAGCAAGCCCACAATTGTTTCCGCGCCTAAAATCGCTAGCAGCATCCCCACTAAACTAATCACTAACCCAAAGCGAATCGCTTGAATCGCCTCAGTTTTTTTAGGGCGCACCGTTTTGTCGCTGCTCAACCGCCGCCCATAGGAAACATAGCGACTAAGCGCCCAAAACATATTGAAGCCTAAAAGCCCAAGCCCAATAATCGTTAAAATACCCCCAACCCCTGTGCCTGGGTTACTTGGAGAACCTGCGCTGCGACCTGCTGCCACTGCAAAAATTAACGTGATAGTAGAAACCACCGTCAACACTAGCTGCACCCAAAAGCTCACCCAGCCTGTGAGCCTAAAAGCTTTAGCAATTTGCTGAATGGTGGGTGACGGACCACCAGAAAAACCTGTTTTATTCATACCCACTGTTGTAAGCGCTCCATTCAGAGCATACTAGCGAATATCGGTGATTAGATGGGTAAAACCTGCATGGCTATAGTGTCGCATGGAGATTGATCTTTAGTTTGATCAAGGCACTCATTTCGGTCAATCGACTCATTCTTCAGCTTCAAATTAGCAAGCGGGTAACAGTTTACATTAGGATGTGGGCAGTATATTTTTTTGTGAGCCGTTAATCTGCACCGCCTGATAAAAGTTTTTATCTATCGCTGGATTGAGCCGCTTCGAGTTTTCTGTTTGTGGGAATCAGATTGATTTATGGTCACTACCCGTTCTTCTAAAAACCTTGCCCCAGAGCTTCCGCCATTAAAGGTGCTGATTGTGGAAGATGACCCCATGATGCAGTTGGGATTACAGCAAACTCTGGGAGACTACCCGCAGCTAACCATCGTCGGGCAGGCTGGCGATGGCTATCTGGCAGTTGAAATGGCAAAATCCCTCAAACCAGACATCATTGTGATGGATATTGGATTGCCTCGCCAAGATGGCATTGCTGCGACACAACAAATTAAAGCGATCTTGCCCGAAATTCATATTGTTATCCTCACATCACACATGACCGAAATAGAGGTGATTGCTGCACTTTCTAGTGGTGCAGATGCATTTTGCATTAAAGGGACAAATGTGGATCGATTAATTGCCGCGATCGCCGCTGCCCAAGAAGGAGCCACCTATCTCGATCCACAAATTGCCCGTCGCGTCATCGAACATTTGAAGCCCCCCACATCGCAGACCATTGTTGGACGACTTTCTCAGCGCGAAATGGAAGTATTGAAACTCATGGTAGATGGCTACAGTAATCCTGAAATTGCAACTGCCCTTTACCTAAGCCCCAACACCATCAAAACCCACATTCGGGGAATCATGAATAAACTTGCAGTGGATGACAGAGTGCAAGCAGCCGTCGTTGCCCTACGAGCCGGACTTGTATGATTCATCTGAATAGACAGAATTAGCCACACAGTTTATGGATTTTATAAAATCCCTTCCAAAAAATGGTGACTCCCATAGCCCGAATAATCTCCAAAGAAGGCATAATGAAGATGATTTTTCAGCGATCGCCCGGAATAACCGTTTTCCCTCAGTAAGTAAAATTAGCCCACCCAGTCGATGCTGTTTCCATTAGCTATTGCTAAGGTGAGGGAGCAAAGACATTCATTAGGTAATTCTTCACCGTTTTCTCTCAATACTCCTCACTTGTTTAGATGGTAAAAAACATGAAATTTGAAGATATTTATCGCTTTTTTCAAGCACCGCCGCCTTTCTATCTCAATAAAGAACTTGCAGTTTGCTATGTGCTTGCAGTCCTTGTCCGTGGAGATTCTTACGGAACCGAACTGATTCAGCTTCTAGAAAATGAAAGTAACGCCTACCGTCTTTCCGATACCGTTCTTTACAGTGCTTTGAAGTTTCTTGAAGAAGAAGGAATCATTACTGGGTATTGGAAAAAAGTTGCCGGAAGAGGTCGTCCACGTCGGATGTATCAAATTCAAGAAGATGCTCAGCAACATGCTCAGGAGCTTTCGCATCTTTGGCAAGAATATGCACATCGTTCTGAAGGTGCGTCTCAATCATCTGAGCTAGCTCACAGCTAGTCATTAATAGGTAGTTCTGTTATGGGTGTTCCCGTTCTGTCATCAACGGTCTTTTTGACCGTACTAATGTTAATTGGGTTGGTGTTTTTCATTCGTGCTTCAGTTAAAGATCGAACTCAGGTGCTTTTGTTGACTTCGGAACAGCCCGAAGCGGTATTAGCCAACCAACTGCAACAGCACTTCACTCAACGAGCTTATCGCGTTGCCATGGGTAATGGTGAAGCGGATCAAATTACATTTGAAGGGATTGTTCGTCCTAGCGTGTTTCTAGCAACATTTTTAGTAATGCTAGCGATAGTTGGAACACTGTGTCTATCACTCATATTAGTGATGTCATTTCCTAGCTTGTCTAGGGTCGCTTTTCTACCAGTAATATTTTCTCCGCTTGCAGGGTTCTTTTATTGGCAAAAGGCAAAGCGTCCTGAAAAAGTTGTGCTTAAGCTTGAAGCAGCCTCAAATGCTCTACCTAATTCTCAAAGCTTGCTGACCGTGATTGCCCATCGTGATGAATTACTGGCGCTACAGCGGGCACTTCCATTGAAGCCTGCTGAATAGGTTTTGGTTTTATCCTATTTAACCAGTAGTCCCGCTTAGGAAGATTCCTAAGCGGGACTACTACTGGTTAGAGAGAAATTTCTCTGCTTTATTTAAGCTTTCCGTGTAGAAATTACCATCTCAAGCGGAACTTCATCCTCAGGTGGTCTTAAGCTGGGGAAAAGGAAATGATTCTCTTCGACGTACTGCGCTCCAAAAAGTCCTTTTTCCGCCCAGAAGTACCGATCCGTGGTATGCTCATTTCGCTTAACGAGTAATAGAGCAGGCGGAAGGATCCCTTCTGAATGAATGAATTTGCGGGCTGCCGTTACCGGCTTATCTTCCCCACATTCGATGCTGAACTGTGGTATATGTTCGAGAATTCTGCGACCTTCTTGCCGACGGCGGCTCTTGCGCTTGCGTCTTCTTGCCAATCCCGCTACCCCCTTACTAATGGCTTCAAGTGTAGTTTTAATTACAAAACCCGTCGCAAGTATATCGATTTAGCTCAAAAATTACAATTTATTTTAATCCATTGATACAAAGACTACATCTCTCTAAAGAGGCAGGTAAAAATACTTGTATGGATGAAGCAATTTTGGAAATTTTTGATGTGAACACTTTAGAAGAATAAAAAGCGGTTACTGGCGTGTTAATGCCCATTAGTTCTGAGTTTGTTGCACTGTGTCGATCGCAGATTTCGCTACTAACCCAAGCGGTCGGCGCGTCGGTCAGTGTTGTTTACATCAATCAAGAGCTAGGAGAGGGAACTCCAGCCCAATTGGTGCCGATCGCCGTTTATCCTGATGGCTCTGTTGATCTACGCAAACTCAAGGTGCCATTGTTATCTGATGGCAGGTTACCTGATGGCAGTCTATCTTCAGATCCCGTTCAATTGCCGAGAGGTAAGCTGCTACCTCAATCAGGGCAAACCGGAAGCCGTGGTCTTGCGCCTGCTATACAGTCAAATCCTTTCCCTTCAGAAGAACCCCAACCATTTCAGCCGATCGCAGAAAGCTCCTCCTTGGCAAATCAGCGCCAGCTTGTGTTGCCGTTGATGCACGAAGAGATGATGTTGGGGTTGCTGGTGACTCAGCGAGACGATCGCGCTTGGACGACGTGGGAAGAAACCCAGATACAACAAGTGGCAACGTCGATCGCGATCGCCTGTGTTTTGGATCAGCGCTATCAATGGATGGAGCGCGATCGACGGCAGGAACATGATTTGCGAATGCAGCAGCACGACATGATGGATAATTTGCTGCACCAGTTTCGCAACTCTCTCACAGCCTTACAAACGTTTGGCAAGCTGATGATCAAACGGATGCTGCCGGGGCACACTCATGACATCGCGACTAATATGGTGCGTGAAGCCACCCGCCTTAAAGAACTCTCGCAGCAGATTGAGTTGGTCACTGGCATCAATCCCCCCCGACAGCTAGCGCTTCCCCCAAGTTTGGATGCGACCCCAACCATAGTTCAACCCTTAGGCGATGCTGTGATTGAAGTGCAAACGGTTCCGCTCTTATCAACGACGGGGTTCTTAGCAGGGACTTCCTTACCACTCGAACGCTGCTTAGTAGAATCTGTGATCGAGCCTTTGCTTGCCTCTATAGAAATTTTGGCAGAAGGAAAAGCTCAGACGTTACATCGACAGATTTCAGAAGATCTGCCGCCCGTATGGGCAAATCCTCAAGCATTGCGAGAAGTGTTGCATAACCTGCTTGAAAACGCGGTGAAGTATACGCCCGATCAGGGTGATATTTTCGTGACGGCAACTGCAAATGAGCCTGAAGCCGAGACTGGCGTTGAATTTGAAAGTAGCCTGTCTTGGTTAGAAATTGCGATCGCCGATACTGGATGTGGGATTCCTCAGGATGACTTGCCCCATCTGTTTGAGCGGTATTATCGCGGCGTACAGGCGGAGGGAAGCATCCCTGGAAGCGGCTTGGGATTAGCGATCGCCAAAACGCTGCTCGAACAAATGCACGGCACTATTCAAGTCATTAGTCCGGCTGATTTAAGCCGGGTCGGTGCTGAGGAATTTGCCTCACTGTTTGTGAATAGACCCGGCACTACTTTTGTGGTGCGGCTTGCGATCGCGCTTGACGGTTCAGCGGATGGGTGACAGGGATCAGGGTCAGAGTTTTCTGATCATCTGAAACCCGACACCCGAAACCTTTTTGCCATCAATCAAAAAAGCTGGAAGCCCAACAAAATTAGACCTCCAGCTTTGAACTATAGCCTGATGCGATCGCATCAGGCACATGCTGAAACCTGGCACCTCTTTCATCCGCCGAAACCTAGCACCAGAAACCTGATGCCTATTTCATCCCTCTAGGGAAGCAGCAAATCAGAATTTAGCGTTAACAACAGATCGGTGTTGGGATTGATAGCAAACAAATCAACCCGATCGCGGAAGAGGAAGCTTAACCCGGCACCGACGAATGCGCCAGGCAGAACTTCATAGAATTTGATGTTGCGATCGCCTGTCACCGCTGAAATTCCAGCCGCAGCACCCGCGCCCACCACTGTACCTGCCACAATTTTGCCGGTTGAAGGTGACTTGGTAATAGTTTCAGTTTTCGTAATCAGGTTAGATGCTGCGTTGATCGGTAGCCGCTTGCCATCTGGCAACACAATCTCACCCGCCGTAAACTGAGCGCCGTTAGGAGTCGTGATCAACTGACCCACCACATCGCTTCCAGCCGGAATTAGCACTTGCCCCTGGGATGTCACCACATTTTGAGCAATCTTCATTCTGAATGGAGTAGGCGGCTCATTCTTAGCCAGTAGAACCTTGTCAGCCCCTTCAAATCGCACTGGAATGGCTGTGCCTGCTGGAATTTTGATTCCGGCAGAGGGAACGCCACCCACGATAAATGGCGACTGGATCGCAGCAACTTGCCCGGTGCCGACTAAAGCTTGAAACAGGAATGCCGCTACTTCTGCCCGTGTTGCCACCTGATTAGGTCTGAGCAGGCGAATATCGGGGAAGTTTACCACCATGCGTCGCTGTGTTGCCGCAGCAACGCCATTGCGAGCAAATTGAAGCACAGTGTTACCGTCTGCAAAAATACCAAGGGTTGTATCTATAGATCCCGTTGGGGCGTAGTTCAAACCGCTGGTGAGCGAAACCAAGACCTGCGATCGCGGAATGTTTTCACTGGGTCTAAATACATTACCCGGATAACCCGCCATAAAACCAGTGGTGTAAGCCCGTTGAATAGGAGTTGCAGCCCAGTTATTCGCGGGTACATCCACAAACGTAATCGGTTCGCGAACTCGTGGTTTGTTAAACGCTTTGCTGATCATTGACGCAAACTCGGCGCGGGTTACCGACTGCTCAGGGCGGAAGGCACCGTTTTCAAAACCTACAATCACCCCCCGTGCAGCAAGCTCACTAATAAAAGGAGCCGCCCAATAATTAGACGGAACATCTGGGAAAGAAGACTGAGAGTACGCTGGAGTACTCATCATTACAATTGGCGCAACCGTTCCGGTTACAAGTCCTAGGGCGACTAATACAGTAGTGCCTGACTTCCAAGCGTTGGAACTCAACATGGGAAGGATTCTCCAAAGAAACATCGACTATTCGTTAGTTATTTAGACCTTACACAAGGTAAGAAGGTTCCTCAGGAGATCACAGCAGAAACTGACGATTATGTAGCAAAAATGCTCTGTTTTTGGAGTTTCTGTTGGGCGATCGCCTGGTGATTCTAAAGCTAGAGACGCACCACCAGCGAATTAGTTGCTCCTAAACGCTGAATTGATTCCCCCCATGAATGGATCAGGCGATGAATCAATGTAGAACGACATCACAGCAGCCGAAGACCACCTCTCAGAGCTATAGCAAGTCTTGCAACTGCATAATACTCGCAGAATTGTTTAATGAACGATTAATCGTGTGGCAGGTTTCAGGTTTCAGGTGACAGGTGACAGCTTATTTACCCCACACCCCGCATCCCCGCTATGGTTTTGGAAAATCCGAAGCCGGACGGAAAGATTCCACCGGAACTCCTTGTAACGCCCGCGACATAAAGTTACGCCAAATGGGCGCGACAAAAGTACCACCGGTCGCCCCATGCCCGATTGAGGTATAGTCATCATTTCCGACCCACACGGCAGTCGCTAACTGAGGCACATAGCCCACAAACCAAATATCTCGTTCAGACGTAGTAGTTCCGGTCTTGCCTCCCGCCGGACGACCAATATTCGCCGCCGTTGCCGTTCCGTTATTAATCACGCCCTGCATCACGCTGTTCAACGAAGCAACCGCCCATGGATCTAAGACAAGCTGTGGCTTTGGCGTATTGTCTAGCAGCACATTTCCAGAGCTATCGGTTACCTGCACAATAAAAGTTGGCTCCGAATACCAGCCGCCGCTAGCAAATGTGGCAAAGGCACCAGCCATTTCCATGGGAGTCAAATCCACCGAGCCAAGCGGCAAAGACACCACCGGCTCGATCGGGCTACGAATGCCTAGCGTCCGACAAATATCAATCACCTTGTTCAGCCCCACTTCTTGCCCCAGTTTTACGGCTGGAACGTTGCGCGAAACCGCCAGCGCTTGACGAATGGAAATGGGTCCTGAAAAAGAGCTGTCATAATTTTGCGGATAGTACATCTCATACCCGTCAGGGTAGCCAACCGGGCTATCGTCAACCGTAGAATCGGGTGCATATTTCCCAGAGGCAAAGGCAGCATAGTAGACAAATGGTTTGAATGCTGAGCCGGGTTGTCGCACGGCTTGAATTGCCCGATTATATTGACTCTTACGATAATCTACGCCACCTACCATCGCTTTGACAAAGTGGGTGCGAGGATCTACTGCAACTAAAGCCATTTGATCGGCATAAACGCCCTGAGCAATCAGCGACTCATGCCCTTCTTTAACAACCTGTTCCGCCATCCGCTGAAAGTCGGTGTCAATGGTGGTTTGAACGCGCATTCCGCCCTTTAGCACCGCTTCTCGCCCAAAGCGTTTGGTTAGTTCTTGCACTGCCGCTTCAGTAATGTAAGGCGACTGACTGGTTTGAAACGAGGTGATCTTGCCAAGCTTAATCGGCTGTTTCTTGGCTATTTGGGCTTCTTCAGGGGTAATCCATTTCAGATTGACCATACGGTTCAACACTTCTTGCTGCCGTTGTTTTGCCCCTTTTAGGTTGACGAATGGACTCAGGCTTTCAGGGGACTGAATCAGCCCTGCCATCATAGTGGATTCTGCCAGGTTCAAATTGGCGACCGATTTGCCAAAATAACTTTGTGCCGCTGTTTGAGCGCCATAGGTGTTGTGCCCCCAATACACTTGGTTGAGATACATTTCCAAAATTTGGTCTTTGGTGAAAATCTGCTCGACTCGCAGCGATAAAACCGATTCAGCTAACTTGCGGCTGAAGGCACGTTTGGGCGTGAGGAATAGATTTTTGACAAGCTGCATCGTCACAGTGGAACCGCCCTCTACCGTTCTGCCTTCTATCCAGTTGGCGCGGGTGGCACGGGCAAGTGCCCCGGCGTTCACGCCATGATGCTGATAGAAATAGCTGTCTTCGATCGCCATCACTGCCCGTTTCAGGTGAGGCGACATCTTATCTAATGGCACGACTTCTCGGTTTGCTTCGCCGTGTAAACTTGCCAACAGTTTCCCTTTAACATCATAAATATGCGTGGTTTCTGTGGGCGCGTAAGTTCGTAGCACCCGCACATCGGGCAAGTTGCGAAAGCTAATTGCCAAGCCCACAAGCCCGCCTGCCACCACAGAACTGGTCAACATGGTGACCCCCAACAGTGTGCCGCCAGTAAATTTGCTAACGGCGCTAATAAACTGAAAAACTGGTTCTTTATGGGTATTTGGCTTCTGCTGAAGAGTGTTAGACGACACGGCGGCAATTTCCTGAGTAAGCAGTGAAAGCTGATATTCTATCCGGTCTAGCTGATTTGAACTGAAATCTTTAGGTTAGCGTTTACTTTTATATAATAAAAAGCTGACAACTATGATGACCAGCATACCTTAGGGAAAGAAAAACAGCAGACTGCTGAACAGTAGAAATCAACCAGTTAGGGTAAGATAAATCGATCGCTTGAGAATAGACAAAACGATGAAATCATCGACTAGAAAGGGCGATCGCCTGAATCATAGCGAGGTTATCTTGCCAAAAGTGGATATTAGCCTGTGAGTGTACCAGAACCCGTTGACCAGCAAAGCATCATGAATGATTCATCGTCGGGCACTAATCAATTGACCTGGTTACAGCGCGGCACCAGCGAGATTTTTCCCGATCAGCCATCCTCCAGTTCGGTGGATGATAATTTACACCAGCGCTTAGCCAAGAGTGATACTCCCCTGCGGATCAAGTTTGGGATTGACCCTACTGGAACTGATGTGCATTTGGGGCACAGCATCGTTTTTCGGAAACTGCGCGCCTTTCAGGATGCAGGGCATACTGCCGTATTGATTATTGGTGACTTTACTGCCCGAATTGGCGATCCCACGGGCAAATCGGATGTGCGCCGCCAGTTGACCGAAACAGATGTGGCAGCGAATGCTAAAACCTATCTGGATCAAGTTCGTCCCATTTTAGATTTTGATACGCCCGATCGCTTGGAGATTCGCTATAACTCTGAGTGGCTAGCTAAGCTAGATTTAACCAAGATTTTGTTACTGCTGACCACGATGACTGTTGGGCAAATGCTGGCAAAAGAAGGCTTTGCCGATCGCTATGAAAAGGGTAACCCTATCTTCTTGCATGAGTTTCTCTATCCATTGATGCAGGGTTACGATTCTGTTGCCGTGAAAGCCGATGTGGAGTTAGGCGGCACCGATCAAAAGTTCAACATTGCCGTTGGGCGCGATTTGCAGCGACATTTTGGGTTGCGCCCGCAGTTTGGCTTGTTGCTGCCTATTTTGGTGGGCACCGACGGCACCCAAAAAATGTCGAAATCCTTGGACAACTACGTGGCGCTGCTGGAAGATCCATTAACGATGTATTCCAAATTGGAGAAAACGCCTGATGCAGTGCTAAAGCAATATTTTGAGCTTTTAACCAACCTGCCTTTGGATCAACTGCCCGAAAATCCGCGTGAGTGCCAAAAGCTGCTGGCGCTGGATGTGGTCACCCAATATCACGGTCGGGAGGCGGCACTTCAGGCACAGTCAGCCGCGATCGCCTTAGTGCAAGGTAGCGGCAAAACTCAGCAGAATGTGGTGCCTGAGTTTTCACTCGCCGGGGTCGAGTTTCCTGCCAAGATTTTCTACATCGTCAGTGCGAGTGGTTTATGCAAAAGCAGTTCCGATGCTCGTCGCCAAATTCAAGGGGGGGCAGTTAAGTTAGACGGCGATCGCGTTGACCAGGTGGATATGATTTTTGAATCGGCGGCAGCTTTAGCAGGGCGAACATTGAGCGTGGGCACCAAGCGGTTTGTGCGGTTGGTGGCTTAATTATTGAGTGAGTCAGACGACAAGTTAAGGGTTTCAGCGACGTATGGATGTTTTTAGTTTGAAGCGAGGTTTAGGGGCGATCGCGATCGTCCTGACTCTGGCAGGCTGTAGTGCCAGCAAAGCTTCTCAATGTAGTAAGCTGTCCGATTCTGTGAATAAAATGCGTCCGCTAGCTGGCAAATTTCAGGAAGAGGGCAAAATCTATGAAGCCGCTGTCAGAGCCGCCGCCGCCAAAAATGATTTCAACGCTTTCAAAGCGGCTTCTGCCACTGCTGCCACTGCCTTTAATCGTTCGATTGCTAATCTGGATGGCTTAATCAAAGAAATTGACGCGATCGACCTCAAAGATGAAACCCTACTCTCCCTCAAAAAGCGCTACCTGCAAAACACGATCGCCATGAACAGCGCCTTTAAAGACAACAGCAGGGCGTTGACGCTCTTTAGCACCATTGAAAGTTCGCCTCAAGGATTAAAAGATCAACAAAAAGCCGCCAGTGATTTGACCCGATCCGCTACTACCATTCAAAATTTGGTGGTAGAAGAAGGTCGCCTGGTGGCAGATTTTAACAACTACTGTGTGGAGCAAAAGTAGGTAAAACAGCAAGAGCCGCCGAATCAAAATCCGAAAACGCTCGAACATCAAGCATGGTTATTCCACTTGTTGCAATTCATCTAGTTTTTTCAGCACTTCTGCACTGTGGATCACCGGACGAACGGCTGTGAAGGTGGTTCGCAAAACCCCATTTGGATCGATGATGTAAGTGTTTCGCAAAGACATCGGTGCTAGCCAAGCGCCATAGGCTTTGCTGACCGCTCCATCTTCATCAGCTAATAGTGGAAACTTCAGCCCCTCAGAATCGCAAAACTCGGCGTGGGAATCGACAGAATCGACGCTAATTCCTAAAATCTGCGTGTTCTTGTCGATATATTTAGGCAGATCTGCTTGAAATCGCTGAGCTTCCAAAGTGCAACCTGATGTGAAATCTTTAGGGTAAAAGTAAGCTACAACCCATTTGCCGCGATAGTCTTTTAGGGAAATGGCGCGATCGCCTACATTACTGGGCAACAAAAATTCGGGAGCAGGTTGGTTAAGGGTCGGCAATGGACCACCCAAAGCATGAGCAGCGCTTGCAGGACTCCAAACCATCATCATTGCGAAGCACAAAGCTAAAACCGAAGAGAACAGCGATCGCACCATTTTTAGACTACCCAAGCCACTACTTAACATAAGTTTATCGGGTGGTTGAGCAATTTTGATGACTCAGCCCAAGTTTTAATCAGTTTTTCCAAAGCGCATTTGAGTCAGCTTTTTTTGAGCTTCTGGGTCAAGACAATTCGCTAAAAAACGCCCAGTATTCTTCTGAGCGGACTTCTTCTTTCGTTTTACCTGAATGAATGCTGAATGCACATCTAAGGCAAGCTGTTCTACAGATATACACTCTGCGCCGTAGCCCACAACAGTTAGCCGCTGTGCGCGATCGGAGGTTGCCACGATCAAGCGCTGATGAAACTTGCGAACGTCAGTCCGAAAGGCAGCACAGGCTTTTTCAATGAAGGTATCTGCCGTTTGCCCAAAGTCGGTGTAGCAGACTGCGAGATTGCTAGTCACGACTTCGCGAGTGCTGGGAATATCTCGATATTGAGCATCAAACACAATGCGCGTGTCGAAATCTTGATAGGCGCTGTAATTTGTCATAACCTCAATTAGATGTCGCCGTGCGTCTTCAAGACCATCGCGATCGCGCACCTGCTTTAGGTCAGCCCAACTGCCGACTACGTTGTAGCCGTCAACTAATAAAATCGCCAGCGGTGTAGAGCGCGGCATGGCATCAAGTAAAAGCCTGATTAGGTTTGCTGAAGGTAGCCTTAGTCTACCGCAATCCTTAACAGTTTTATCCAGTGTTTAATGTCGGCGGGCAGAAGATTTTAAGTTTCGTCATTAGGAAGCTGCATCATGCGATCGCGGAGTCGCTGCGGATTGCCATGATCAATCACTTTGCCGCCTTCGAGCAAAAATGCGCCATCGCAATAGTCGAGTTCATCGAGGCGATGGGTCACCCACAGAGCAGTCAGCCCCCGTGCTTTGACTAAACGCTGCACTTGGGCAACTAAGTCGCGTTGGCTGTCAAGGTCAAGTAGGGCAGTCGGTTCATCAAACAGCACCACGTCACATTGACGGGCAATGGTGCCGGCGATCGCCACTCGCTGCTTTTGCCCACCGCTGAGTGCATAAATCGGGCGTTGGATCAAAGGCTGCAAATTTACGGCAGTCAAGGCATCGTTGACTCGTTGCCTGACTTCTCCAGCGGTTAAGTGTTCTGAGGCTAAGCCAAAGGCAACATCTGCCCCTACACTGGGCATCACCAGTTGGTGATCGGGATTTTGAAAGACAAACCCTAGTTTGGGCAAAGGCTTGATCGATCCCGATTCAGGTTGCAGCAATCCTGCCAATAGTTTTAGTAGGGTTGATTTGCCACTGCCGTTCGTGCCCAATAGCATCCAAAATTCGCCCTTTGGCACATCCAAGGAGCAGCCATCTAGAACGGTGCTGCCTGTTTGCCAGCGAAAGTGCAAATCTTGAACCTGAATCGCGATAGCGCTTCGCGCGACGAAGTCGTTCGCGTCATTTGTCGGGGCGATCGTCGTCATCCTGCCGCTGCAAAGCTAAAGCCCGGTGCCTTACCAGAAGCGGTTGCCGTGCCCGATTTTTCGTATAGCTGTACGGCTGTAATTTCGCTGCTAACGATGCTAATTTTCTTGCCCGTCTGATGTTCGCAGACTAGCTCAATTAAGCGTTGTTCCCCTGATTTCATGGCTTCAATCACCTGCTGATAAGACGATTCTGCATCTTCCGCAGTTTTGCGCTGCACCGACAGTGTAATCGGCGTACTTTTTAACGTGACATCAATAATAAACATTTAGCGCATCCGTACAAGAATCAAATCACTCAACCAAGACTAGTATCGCAAATCTCGTCCCATCTGTGCCGACACACCGAGAAACCGGGCAAGATGTTAAAGTCTGAGAAAAGCATTCTCTTTGGATCACCTTCACCCAACCATCCCTATGTTAGAGCGTCCAATGGATCAAGCCAGTGTATTTTCAGATCGCTCCCTATCCGACAGGGGCGATCGCGATGACAACAGCCTGCCCCCTTCAGCAGAGGCATCATTGCATACTGTGTCCAATCCGCTGGCATACACCGATTCCTTCGTGCGGCGGCACATTGGTTTAGATGACACTGATGTAGCTAAAATGCTAGCGCTATTGGATTTCAGTGATTTAGAAGGATTGATTAGCGCAACGGTGCCCCAATCCATTCGCCTGAAAGCTCCCCTCAAGCTAGAAGCCGAAAAAGGGGAATATGAACTGCTGCAAGAGCTAAAAGAAATTGCCCTAGAAAATCAGGTCTTCCGCTCCTTTATCGGCATGGGTTATCACAACTGCATCACCCCTCCCGTGATTCAGCGCAACATTTTAGAAAATCCCGGTTGGTATACACAATACACGCCCTACCAGCCCGAAATTGCCCAGGGACGGTTGGAAGCATTGCTCAACTTTCAGACGATGGTGACCGATTTGACCGGGCTACAAATTGCTAACGCCTCGCTGCTGGATGAAGGCACCGCTGCCGCAGAAGCGATGTCGATGAGCTATGGACTCTGCAAAACCGATGCCAAAACGTTTTGGGTCTCTCAATGCTGCCATCCTCAAACGATCGCCGTAGTTCAAACTCGCGCCAAAGCGTTAGGAATTGAGGTGATCATTGGCGATCATGAAACCTTCGCATTTGATCAGCCGATTTTTGGCGCATTGCTGCAATATCCCGCCACGGACGGCACGGTTTTTGACTATCACGAGTTTTGCGATCGCGCCCACACTGCAAAAGCCTTAGTCATCGTTGCTGCCGATTTGCTCAGCCTCACTTTGCTTAAGCCCCCCGGTGAATTTGGAGCGGATATTGCGATCGGCAATACCCAACGCTTCGGCGTGCCTCTAGGCTATGGCGGACCTCATGCCGCTTATTTTGCCACCCAAGCAGCCTTTAAACGCCAATTGCCCGGTCGCTTAGTCGGCGTTTCCAAAGATGTGCAGGGTCAACCTGCCCTGCGTCTGGCGCTACAAACTCGCGAACAGCATATTCGACGCGACAAAGCCACCAGCAACATCTGCACGGCTCAAGTGCTGCTGGCAATCATGGCAGGAATGTATGCGGTCTACCACGGTTCTGAAGGGCTGCGAAATATTGGGGCACGGGTTCACCACCTGACGATCCTATTAGCAGAGGGTTTGAAGCGATTGGGCTATACGCTGGGTTCTGAAGCTTACTTTGATACGCTGCGAGTTGATGTGGGTAAAAACCGCATCAAAGCTATCATCAGTCGCGCCCACTCGCATCACATTAACCTGCGTCAACTGGATGACCAGAGCATTGGTGTTTCCCTGGATGAAACCGTTTCTACGGACGATCTGCTTGCCCTCTTCCAAATCTTTGCAGGAGAACAGGGCGTTCATTTTACGCCAGAGGATCTCTTCCATTCCTCTTCACTTCATGCCGTTGTGCCCTCTGCGCTCCAGCGGACTACGCCCTATCTCACTCACCCTGTTTTCAATTCCTATCAGTCTGAAACTGAGTTGCTGCGCTACATGTATCGTTTGCAAACCAAGGATTTGTCCTTAGCAACGGCAATGATTCCCCTCGGTTCTTGCACCATGAAGCTGAATGCCACATCCGAAATGTTGCCCGTCACCTGGGCAGAATTTGGGCAAATTCACCCGTTTGCGCCGACGGATCAAACGCGGGGCTACCAAATATTATTTGACCAGCTAGAACACTGGCTAGCAGAAATTACGGGCTTTGCGGGCATTTCACTTCAGCCCAACGCGGGTTCTCAGGGCGAATATGCGGGCTTGCTGGTGATTCGGCAATATCACGAATCGCGGGACGAAGGACATCGCAACGTCTGCCTGATTCCTACATCGGCGCATGGCACTAATCCTGCGAGTGCAGTCATGGCAGGCATGAAAGTGGTGACTGTAGCGTGCGACTCCGATGGCAACATCGACATTGCTGATTTAAAGGCGAAAGCTGAGCAATATCAAGCAACACTCTCAGCGCTGATGGTGACTTACCCTTCAACTCATGGCGTGTTTGAGGAGGGCATTCAGGAAATCTGCGCGATCGCCCATACCAACGGCGGTCAGGTTTACATGGATGGTGCCAATTTGAACGCTCAAGTAGGCATCTGCCGTCCGGGTGATTTTGGTGCCGATGTCTGCCACTTAAACCTGCATAAAACCTTCTGCATTCCCCACGGCGGTGGCGGTCCCGGTATGGGTCCAATTGGTGTGGCAAAACATCTAGTGCCATTTCTGCCGAATCATCCACTGGTGCAGGTGGGCGGAAAGCAGGGCATTGGTGCAGTTTCCGCCGCACCGTGGGGTAGTCCGAGCATTCTGCCAATTTCCTGGGTTTACATTGCAGCAATGGGAGCGGAAGGGTTGACCAAAGCCACACAGGTCGCCATTCTCAGCGCCAACTACATTGCCAAGCGCCTCGAAGGACACTATTCGGTTTTATATAAAGGCAAGCAAGGCTTAGTCGCCCATGAGTGCATTATCGACCTGCGCCAGTTTAAGAAAACAGCGGATATCGATGTCGATGATATTGCAAAACGGCTGATTGATTATGGCTTTCATCCACCGACGGTGTCGTGGCCTGTGGCAGGGACGATTATGGTGGAGCCGACGGAGAGCGAATCCAAGGTAGAACTCGATCGCTTCTGTGATGCGATGATTGCTATTCGTGCGGAAATTCGCGCCATTGAAGACGGCAGCAGCGATCGCCACAATAATCTGCTGAAAAATGCACCCCACACCGCGATCTCCTTAACCGAAGAGTGGAACCATCCCTACTCGCGCCAGCAGGCAGTTTACCCCACCCAATGGACGCGGCAGCACAAGTTTTGGGCAGCCGTGGGGCGGATTGATCAGGCATACGGCGATCGCAACCTAGTTTGCACCTGTCCACCGATGGAAGCCTATCAATGACACTCACGCTCGGATTTTCCAATGTCGGATGTCGTCTTGCCTCATCACAGGATATCTGACTTTCCTGCGTTCGAGTCCTACCGTGATCAAATCCTTTCGTAGTGAAAATGATGCAGAGTTACCCCCTCACAGAGATTCGCGATCGCCAAACAGAACTGTTAGAACAGGCGGCGATTGAACCCATATTGCTGATTGAAGGCTCTCAGCCTAAATACGTTGTTTTGTCTGCCCAAGAATATCAGCAACTAATCGTTCGGTTGTCGAACTTAGAAGAGATTGCTTTCGGACAACTGGCTGAAACAGCATTGCAAAAATCCAGCATGGTCGGCTCAGAAGCCTTTACGGCAGAACTTCAGCGTTTAGCTGCACTGGAAAATCACGACGAATAATATGGCGAAGCTTGATGGACTAGAAACGGTGCTTGACTTCCTTAAAGGCTTGCAGCCAAAAATCGCCGCCCAAATTGCTAAGAAAGTAATGGCGTTAAACGTTGATCCAATGCCATCAGACACCAAAGAACTATCCGGCTACCCAGACTACTATCGAGTGGACAGCGGCGAATATCGTATTGTCTATCGCTTTGACTTGCAAGAAGATTTAGTTGAAGTTCTCTTGGTTGGCAAACGTAATGATGATGAAGTCTATAAACAGTTGAAGCGGCGGCTAGGATAAGGTGAGCGATCGCCTAGGCGATTTGCCGCACAAAAGTATCTTTGCTAAAGTCTTGCAGCCAGTCAGCCACAGCAACCGCAGGCATTGGGCGAGACAATAAGTATCCTTGAGCATAGTCACAGTTTAGCGATCGCAGCCCGTCTAACTGCGCTTGCGTTTCCACCCCTTCCGCGATTACTGTTAACCCCAATGCATCTGCTAGGGCAATGATTGCCCGAACAATGCTGTGATTTTTTTCGTCCTCTAACATCTGGCTAACGAACGACCGATCAATTTTCAAAATATCAATCGGTAAGCAATGGAGATAAGCTAACGAAGAATATCCGGTGCCGAAATCATCGATACATACCTGCACCTGATTTTGTTTGAGTTGTTCCAATACCGCGATCGCGATCGCGGCATTTTTCATTAGAACACTCTCAGTAATTTCTAGCTTAAGCTGCACCTTATTTAAATCAAAACCGACACAAAGCTGCTGAATTTCATCAACCAGTTCGGGCTGAGTTAGCTGAATGCCAGACAAATTTACCGCCATGCTCAGCGGCAAAAAGGACTCAAGTTGATCTTGCCAACGCTGTAGCTGACTGCACGCTTCTGTTAGCACCCACCGCCCTATCGCCGAAATTAGCCCGCTTTGCTCTGCTAGAGGAATGAACTCGGCTGGCGAAATCCAGCCTTTTGTCGGGTGCTGCCAGCGGATGAGGGCTTCAAAACCGGTGGTGCGGTTTGTTTTTAGGCAAACAATGGGCTGGTAGTACAGTTGAAACTGCTTTAACTGAATTGCCTGTTGCAAATCGGCTTCTAGCTGAAGGAGATCGAGTTCCTCGGTCTGCATTCGTGCATCAAACAAAACTGTTTGCCCTACTCCTCGCCGTTTTGCGTTGTAACATGCCACATCGGCGGCGCGCAGAAAATCTTGAGCGCGATCATAACCAATCGTGCGATCGACAATGCCAACGCTGGCAGAGGAACGAATTAATGAGTCATTTAGCACAAATGGGAGATGGAGTACTTGCCACACGTAGCTAGAGCGCTGTTGTGCCTCGTTAGGGTTTGGTAAATGGCGTAACAATATGATAAAAGAGTCTTCGCCAATCCGGGCAGCGGTGTCGTAGGGCAGCAAGCAGCTTTCTAACCTACGAGCAACCTCTTGTAAAAATTGATAGCCTTTTTCATGACCAAAGCCATACTTGAGGCTTTTATATCGATCCATATCCAGCACAAATACGGCAAACAGTTCTGAAGTATAGCGAGATTGTTTAATGCATTCTTGCAGGCACTCTAAAAATAATGTGCGGTTGGGCAAGTCGGTGAGGTCGTCGTAAAAGGCGAGGCGTTCAATTCGCTTGAGGGCTTGGCGGCGCTCTTGGCGAACTTGATAATCTTTTAACTCGCGGGCGATCGCGGGTAGTAATCGGGCTAATTTCCCTTTCAAAATGTAGTCGTGAACTCCCGCTTTCATTGCCTCCACCGCAGTCTCTTCGCCAATAGAGCCAGAGACGATAATGAATGGAATATCAAGCTGGTATTCTTTGACCACTGCCAGTGCTTGCATTGCACTGAAGGACGGCATGGAGTAATCTACCAAAATCAGATCCCACTGCTGATTTTGAAGCGCCCGACGCAGGGCGATCGCCGTATCGACCTGTTGATGAGTGACTTGATAGCCACCCATTTCAAGCTCCAAAACCAACAGTTCTACATCATCGGCATTATCTTCAACTAGCAGCACCCGGAGCGAATGATTCATATCGCTAAAAGACATAGAGTTTATCGAGTGGGAGGAGGAGTGTTAAGAGCGAGCCAATACATACCTAATTGTTGAAGAACCTGGAGAAAGCGATCGTAATCTACAGGTTTTTGAATGTAACTGTTACAGCCTAAATGATAGCTTTCTAACAAATCTTGCTGTTCAGTGGAAGTGGTCAAAATCACGACTGGCAGGTGCCGAGTACGGGGGGCGGCTCGGAGTTGTTGCAGCACTTCTAAGCCATTTAAGCGAGGCAATTGAATATCCAGCAGAATCAAAACTGGCAAGGTAGCCGTGGAGCGATCGGCATAGATTCCGGTGGCAAACAGATACTCCAAGGCTTCGACTCCATCACGGGCAACTGCAACCTGCGCCGAGAGTTCACTTTGTTCAAAGGCTAGCAACGTCAACTCTTCATCATCTTGATTATCTTCAACTAATAAAATTAAGGGTTTGCACATCATGAAGAGTTTAGGAAAGGATCAGAGCAGAAGGTGAATAGCATCAAGCAGATTGCTAGCAGATTGTTGAAGATCCCCCAAAATTCACCTTGCAAGGTGAATTTTGGGGCGATTTCTCACTTTTAAACCAGGTTAAGAAAAGCTCAAAACTATTTTTCCAACAAACTCCCAACCAACAAAATATCTTTAAAACGCAATGTGCGACTTTCCTGAAACAACGCAAAGAACGCCCTCACCCTAGCCCTCTCCCGGCGGGAGAGGGAACCAGAGATGTCTGAAAGCCCTTCTCCTTGGGGAGAAGGGTTGGGATGAGGGCAAATTAGTTGCACATCGCGTTTTAAAAGGAGATTTTGATGTTGGTTGATCGGCACCGTTAAATCTTGACTAAACCTGCCCCAACAAAATATATCTACAAATTTCCCTCGGCTTTGCTGAATGCAAGGATGATTTTTGACTGTAGATACCGGATTGCGCTCAGTGAATCAAGCAGGAGTAGCCAGTAATATCGGGTCAAAGGGTTTACCCGACTTAAGCACCCCAAAACAGATCCGCAAAAGCTTGTGCATCACCGCTCCCACTCCCTGCATCTTGGTCTTGCCCTTGGCTAAAAGGATTTCCCGCCACTGTGAGATCGCCGCCGATCTCACAGTGGCGACCAGGGCAGGGAAGAACAGATGATTGTCCTTGTTCAATCTGGGGTGGCTGTACCACCGCCAGTCCCCTTGATACTGAGTTCAGATTTGTGGGTGGGCATTGTGGGTGGGCAGGGAAAGGACAAGAAAATCAGGGTATTGCAGGCTACTATAATCTGCGCTGCGAGTTGTTACTCAGGGGCAGGTTCAGAGTCTTTGCTTATTCGTGTTCTCCTTGTCTTATCTTCCCCTATATACAAGGTAACTACGAGTAGATTGCTTTCGTCGTAACGAAGCAGGGCGTTGGGTGCTGTTTTCGTTTAATTGGGGCGACATCCTTCACCTTGCTAGTGTGAATCTACAAGTGAGTATGAATGCACTGTATGAAGATGCCAATTTAACGAGCGATAGTTCAGAGATAAGCCGTGAACCTGAATCAGTCAGTGAGTAGAACTGACTGGTATCACTAAAAACGGTTAACCTCCGCGCAGTTTTTCTAACACGCTGCGATCTTCTAGGGTGGAGGTGTCGCCAGAGATTTCTTCTCCAGCCGCCAGCGATCGCAGCAATCGCCGCATGATTTTACCCGATCGCGTTTTGGGTAACGCATCAGCAAATTTAATTTCACCAGGACGGGCGATCGCGCCAATCTCTTGAACGACGTGCTTTTGCAGTTCGTTTTTCAATTGATCGTTGGCGGTAATGTTGTTTTCCAACGTTACAAACGCCACGATTTCTTCTCCTTTCAGGTCGTCGGGTTTGCCGACTACAGCGGCTTCTGCCACCGCTGGATGAGATACCAGCGCCGACTCAATTTCCATCGTGCCAAGGCGATGCCCTGCCACATTGATCACGTCATCCACGCGCCCCATCACCCAGAAGTAGCCGTCTTGATCACAACGGGCACCATCCCCAGCAAAGTAAAGATATTGCCCATCTTTGGGGGGAATGTGTTCCCAATAGGTGCGACGGAAGCGATCGCGATCGCCATACACCGTCCGCATCATTCCGGGCCACGGGTGGCGCACCGCTAAATAGCCGCCTTCGTTAGCGGGAACAGTGTTGCCCTCTAAATCCACAATATCCGCTAGGATGCCAGGAAACGGCAGCGTTGCGGAACCCGGTTTCGTGGGCACCGCGCCCGGAAGGGGCGTAATCATAATGCCGCCCGTTTCTGTTTGCCACCAGGTATCCACAATCGGACAGCGCTCTTTGCCAATAATCCGGTGATACCACATCCAGGCTTCGGGGTTGATCGGTTCGCCGACGGTGCCCAACAGTCTTAGAGAAGACAAATCCCGCGCATTGGGCAAATGTTCGCCCATTTTGATAAAGGCACGAATGGCTGTCGGCGCGGTGTAAAAGATATTTACGCCGTACTTTTCAATCACATCCCACATGCAGCCGGGATTAGAAGGACGAGGTGCGCCTTCATATATGACGCTGGTGGCACCGTTGGAAAGCGGACCGTAGACAATATAGCTGTGTCCGGTAATCCAGCCGACATCGGCAGTACACCAGTAAACATCGGTGTCCTTCAGGTCAAAAATCCACTTGGTCGTCATGTGGGTGTAGAGGTTGTAGCCGCCCGTGGTGTGGACAACCCCTTTCGGCTTACCCGTGCTACCAGAGGTGTACAGCACAAACAGCATATCTTCGCTATCCATCGGTTCGGCGGGGCAATTGGCAGAAGCTCCGGCTTGCAAGTCATGCCACCAGTGGTCGCGACCAGGTTCCATGGCGATTGTTTGCTCAGTCCGCCGCACCACCAGCACGTTCTCAACGTTGGGGGCGCTATTGTTCGCTAGGGCTTTGTCTACTTGTTCTTTCAGCGGTACGATCGCGTCTTTTCGCCAGCCGCCATCTGCCGTTACCACCAGTTTTGCTTGCACATCCACCAAGCGATCGCGCAATGCCTCAGCGCTGAAGCCACCAAATACGACGGAGTGTACCGCTCCAATCCGGGCACAGGCAAGCATGGCGATCGCGGCTTCGGGAATCATCGGCATATAAATTCCGACGCGATCGCCTTTCTCCACGCCCAATTGCTTCAGCACATTGGCGAACTGGCAGACTTCCCGATGGAGTTGCGCGTAAGTCAGCGTGCGCGAATCGCCTGGTTCCCCTTCCCAAATCAACGCGGCTTTGTTGCGTCGCCAAGTCGTTAGATGCCGATCTAAACAGTTGTAGGAAATATTGATTTTGCCATTCACAAACCACTGGGCAAAAGGCGGCTGCCAATCCAACACGGTATCCCACTTTTGAAACCAGTGCAGTTCGGTGGCTGCCAGATCTGCCCAAAAAGCCTGCGGGTCAGCCTTTGCTTTGTCATAAAGCTGCTGGTACTGTTCCAAGTTTTTGATCTGGGCTTGCTGTGAAAAATCCGCAGTGGGGTGAAACAGTCGCTCTTCGTGCAGAATGGATTCGATCGCGGGCTGAGGCATGGGGGTGATTGTGAATTGGCGATTCTAGATTTTAGATCGCAATGGGGCAGATTGCAGAGCAGCAATTTTAGAGTTTAGATCTGTCAGTCCCTACTAGCCTCTCAACTGCTACTCCTCTGCCCGTTTCGGCAGTTTGCCACTTTCACGCAAGATTTCAGGTAAGCGATCAATATCCGCGATCGTGTAGCTTTTCAAGTTTGGGTTACTCGTAATCCGATCTGCCAAAGCGTAGAATGCTGCTTGATCCTCGTGGTGCTTCAAAACATATGCTCTTAATTCTTTGAAGCTCATGGCAGCGTAATCAGGTTGCATTAGTTGTATCTCCAGATGCCATTGGGTGGAATCGTAACTTCTATTTCCTCACCTGCCAAAATGAAAATATTCCCCGTTCGTTCATCAATCCGCACGATATGGATCGACGCATACATATTAGTCAGATTGGCGCATAGCCTTAAACAGGCAGCCTCTTGCTCCCGCGTGGGAATTATCGGTGTACTCATTCTAAGGTAACTAGCAAATTATTTTTTAATACTTAGAGCGGACGAAAATGCTGTCGCTGCGGCGAGTTGAAGTGTGGCTTAAATACTGTGGGGTTTTCTGTTTAGATTGCGATCGC
>Ga0209181_10001781_pt1 | contig 36572 bp, 31 predicted proteins | sample MAT05_FD_187208 | JGI IMG/M metagenome (GOLD analysis project Ga0209181, IMG submission 187208) | Freshwater microbial communities from Lake Fryxell liftoff mats and glacier meltwater in Antarctica - MAT-05 (SPAdes) (version 2) | ecosystem: Environmental > Aquatic > Freshwater > Ice > Liftoff... | reverse complement strand
GCATTCGATGGCGAATTGTCACTAATTGAGCCGAACGCGACCGGCAGTAACACTCAAAAACTCGGCATTCGCGATGGCCTCACAGATCCTGCTGACAAGCCGTCAGGGTCTGCAAACGGACCGGGGGAAATTTCAGCCACCGGAAATAGTGCAATTGCGATCGCGGCGACAGTCAAGCGCATGCCTGATAGCCCCAACCAGCAACTCCGCACGGCCTTGTCGAATTCGCCGGATCGGCTCTTGGCGGAGTCTACCTCGGTCGGCGCAAGTCAGGCTCGGCGTCCGGCGTTGGGAGACCCCCAGTTACCGCAGATCATCTCGCACGCCGAACCGGGAACTGATCGGCATAGTGCCACGCCTGCGGCGGAGCGACCACTCGACGCCTCAATCTGGAGCATCGATGGCCCGAGCCAGATGGCTGCTGCAGCTGGAATGCTCGCCCCAAAAGGCGATGTTGCCGGCACCAAGATCGCATTGGCCCCAACCACCGCACGCTCACGGGAACCGCGGACAGCCAGTACCTCGATGGAATCGCTTCTGACTGATGTGCGGTCGGGCAACAATATGATGCTGCGTACTGACGGTTTGGCAGGCGTTGCCGGCGTACTCCGAATGGGCGATGACAGACAAGCCGAACTTATGCGAGCCGCACCGACTGCAATCTACGGCATGCCAGTCATCCACTCAGACGCGCTGCTCATCGCGACTGTCCCAACTGTGCCAATTGCACCAGCGATCGCCAACCCGCAGTGGGCCGAAGCGCTGGGAGGCGCAGTGATGCGCATCACGGCCGAGAATCTTGGCGAGGCAACACTAATCGTCAGCCCGGCCGAACTCGGAACCATCTCGGTCAAGATTGACCTCGACGGCCAGCAGGTCTCGGTGAGCTTTCTGGTCGGAAACACCGAAGTGCATCGTGCGGTCGAAGCGGCACTGCCGCGCCTTCAAGAGATGATGGCGCAGTCGGGCTTGTCCCTCGGGCAATCCAGCGTCAGCCAGGAACAACCAAAATCACCCTTCCAAGCGCCGCCTCCGCAGAACGCGGCAGCGGATCCATCCAAGCGTGGCACGTCTGGCATTGGTGAAGTCGGCGCAACACTGCCGCGGCGGGTGGCAGCTGGGCGCGTCGATCTGTTTGCCTGATCGCCGTGGCGGCCGAGCAGAAACTCGCATAAACCCGCTGCCCCGAGACCCGTGCCAAACGGAATAGGCTATTTTTCCCCGCCTTTTTTCGCATATGGCGGACGGTTCTCAGCAGCATACTTCTTGCATGCAAATCGCCCCAATAGGGCTAATCCGCGAGAGGTAGTCAATGTCTGCAACGTTAGAGGCCGCGCCAGCCAAACCCGCCAACAAGAAAAAACGCATTCTTATCGCCGGGGTCAGTTTGGCCGTTTTGGCCGGCATCGGTGGCGGCACATTTTTCATGTTGAAAGGTGAGCCTGCCGAGGCGGGCAAAGATGGTCAGCCGACGGCAGCCGCAACAGAAAAAAAACGCGACCCTAAAGCGAAGCCTACCTTTGTTCCGTTTGAGTCATTCACCGTCAATCTGAATGACAAGGAAAGTGAGCGTTACGCACAGATCGTCTTTTCACTCGAGACCATTGACGCGGTGACCGGCGACCAAGTCAAGGCCCAAATGCCGGCCATTCGTGGCCGCGTGTTGATGACGCTGTCGAGCAAAACCGCCACAGAACTGCTGGGTCGCGAAGGTAAGGAAAAGCTCGCTTTGGATATTCTCGGCGAAGCAAGAAAGTCACTGGATCTTCCGGACACCGACAAAACCTTGGTTGAAGTCCACTTTTCGCAGTTTGTAATGCAGTAACAGGCACACCGCAACCTACCGGACCCAACACCATGTCTGCCCAGCAACAATTCCTCTCACAGGATGAAGTCGACGCGCTGCTCGATGGCATGAACGGCGAGCCCAAGGAAGCAGCGGTCGAGGCTCCCGCCGCCGGCATCCGCGAGTACGACATCGCCAATCAGGAGCGGATCGTACGCGGCCGCATGCCGACGCTCGAAATTATCAACGAGCGCTTCGCGCGGAATTTCCGCATCGGCCTGTTCAACTTCATGCGCCGGACACCTGAGGTGTCAATCGGACAGGTACGCGTACTCAAGTACAGCGCCTTTCTGCGTGACATAGTTGTGCCGACCAATATCAATATTGTCAGCGTACGGCCGCTACGCGGCTCCGGTCTGGTGATCTTCGACCCGAAGCTTGTCTTTACCGTGATCGACAGCATGTTCGGTGGCACCGGACGCTTTCAAACCCGTATCGAAGGGCGGGAGTTCACAGCAACGGAACAACGCATTATTCAACGGCTGCTCGAAGTGGTGACCACCGAGTATGCAAAAGCCTGGCAGAGCGTCTATCCATTGCAACTTGAATATCAGCGCTCGGAGATGCACACGCAGTTCGCCAACATTGCGACGCCGAGCGAAATCATGGTCACAACCAAGTTCACGTTGGAGATCGGCGAAGCTGGTGGAGAGGTGTTCATCTGCATCCCCTATTCCACCCTTGAGCCAATTCGTGACCTGCTGTATTCGTCCCTGCAGGGCGATGCGACATCGACCGACAAACGCTGGCTCGCGCTGCTGACAAAACAGGTTCAGATGGCCGAGATTGATCTGGTCGCAGAGCTTGGGACTACCACCGTCACCGTCGACGATCTTCTGAAAATGACGCGCGGCGACTTTATCGAGCTGCCGCTCAAAGAAACGATCACGGCGAAGGTCGACGGGGTGCCGTTGTTCGACTGCAAGTTCGGCACACTCAAAAACCATTACGCGATCAAGATTGACACCATCCTCACTGTTGCACAAGAACAGTTCACGATTAATACAAACGGCGCGTAGCGCGGGAGCAACCATGTCTGGTGAACTAAATAATCCTAACGTCAGCGAAGACGATTGGGCCGCCGCGCTGGCGGAGGCAAAACCTGCGGCTACTGACGCTGTCGAGGCGGCGACCGCACCCGTGACTGACGAACCACACGTCTTTCAGCGGCTGGCCAAGTCCGGTGCTGCCGCAGGTGAGCAGACCAGCGACATCGACCTGATCCTCGATATTCCGGTCAGCCTGACCGTGGAGTTAGGCCGGACGCGTATTCCCATCAAGCACATCCTGCAACTGGCGCAAGGATCGGTCATTGAACTCGATGCACTGGCTGGAGAGCCAATGGATGTTCTGGTCAATGGTTGTTTGATTGCCCAAGGCGAGGTGGTGGTTGTCAACGAGAAATTTGGTATTCGCTTGACAGATATCGTTACGCCGTCCGAACGCGTCCGACGGCTCAATCGCTAGCCCGACTCCACTAATCGAAAAAACAACATGCGCAAACTGATTTGCATGCTTCTTCTGCTGGCCACGACCGACGCGGTCGCTCAAGCGGGTGCTGCTATTGGCACCATACGTCCGGGCCTGACCGCCGGCGACGCGCCGGGTGTCGGGCCGTCGATTGTCCCCACCATTGCCGCGCTTGCGCTGGTCGTCGCGGTGATACTGGCGGTTGGCTTCGTCCTGCGACGCCTGAACCCTGTGATGAAAAACGCGACGACGCTGCTCAGGCCGGTCGCACACTTGTCAGTCGGTCCCAAGGAACGCATCACCGTCCTACAGTTTCAGGGGGAATTACTTGTCATCGGTGTCACGGCCAACCAGATCAGCCTTCTTACGAAGTCGGCCGCCGCAAACTTGGACTTGCCACAAGATGGTCAACCGCCCTCTTCAGAAGCGTTGGTTGCAAAGTGGCTCGGCCGTATCAAAGGTGGCAGCGGCGTGGCCCGCGCCGCCCCTTGATGATGCCAACACGATCTGTTCGCTGGCCGGCGGCGTGTGCACGCGTCCTCCTGTTGCTACTCGCCATGTTCGCGCAGCCCACCATCGCTGCAGACACCAACATGCTGTCGTTGACCAGTCAGGCCGGGCCCGCGGGCCGCCAGACATGGTCGGTGCCGATTCAAACACTGCTGTTCTTCACCGCGCTCGGCTTTCTGCCGGCCATTCTCCTGATGATGACCGGCTTCACGCGGATCATCATCGTTCTATCACTTCTTCGGCAGGCGCTTGGTACGCAGTCCACCCCACCCAATCAGGTGTTGGTTGGTCTGGCCTTGTTTCTGACTTTTTTCGTGATGGCGCCTGTTTTTGACAAGATCTACAAGGATGCCTATCAACCTTACGCGGAAGGAAAGATGGGAATTGACCAGGCGCTTGACCTCGCCCAGAAACCGCTCAAGAGTTTCATGCTCAAGCAGACGCGGGAGGCAGATCTCGCGCTGTTCCTTCGTCTGGCGAAGGAAGACAAGGTGACGTCGCCAGAAGGAGTGCCGCTGCGAGTGCTGGTTCCAGCGTTCGTCACTTCGGAATTGAAAACCGCGTTTCAGATCGGCTTTCTTATCTTCATTCCGTTCTTGATCATCGACATGGTTGTCGCAAGCGTGCTGACGTCGATGGGTATGATGATGCTGTCTCCGATGCTAATCGCGCTGCCGTTCAAGTTGATGCTCTTTGTTCTCGCCGATGGCTGGAATCTGCTGATAGGCTCACTGGCCGCAAGCTTTATCACGTAAGGACCCACTAATGACTCCGCAACAGGTTATCGGCATCGGCACCCATGGTCTTGAGACCATGCTCATCATCGCGGCACCTCTTCTCATCGCCGTCCTGGTGGTAGGTTTTGTCGTGAGCGTGCTACAGGCCGCCACGCAAATTAACGAGCAAACACTTTCCTTTGTGCCAAAACTGGTGGCCGTCGCCGCCACTGTTGCCATCGCCGGCCCGTGGATGATCGCCAAGATGGTGAACTACATACAGCAGCTATTTACGCAGATTCCGTTCATCATCGGCTAGCAGGTTCAGCGATGATTTCATTCAGCCTGTCCGCCCTTGACGGATACATCGCACAATTCTTCTTCCCGTTCGTTAGGATCATGGCGTTGATCTCAGTTGCACCGGTGCTCGGCAATCGTTCAATTCCGGCGCGCGTTAAGGTTGCCTTGGCGGTACTGATCACCGTTGCCGCCGCACCACTGTTGCCCGCCGTCTACGACTATCCTGTGGACTCATACAAAGGCTATCTCACCATCGGCCGGGAAGTGCTCATCGGCGTCGCCATGGGGCTGACGGTACGTTTCATCTTCGCCGCAATCGAAATGGGTGGCGAGATCACGGGGTTACAGATGGGCCTCTCCTTTGCCGGTTACATCGACCCCAGCTCCGGGAGCAACAATACGGCCGTCAGCAGCTACTTTGGCATCATGGCGGTCCTGATCTTCCTGTCGATCAACGGTCACCTGCTGCTAATCTCGGGTGTCGTGGAGAGTTTTCAGCGCATCCCGATCGGCCTTAGCGCTGACAGCGTCATGATGGCTAAGAAACTGGTGATGATGGGGGCGCAGATATTTTCCGTCGCGCTCTCCATCGCCCTGCCGATCATCGTCGTACTGCTAGTGGTGAATCTGGGGCTCGGACTCATGTCGCGCATCGCCCCGCAGCTCAACGTATTTGCCGTCGGCTTCCCCATTACACTCACCGTGGGCTTGTGCTCAATCCTGCTGATGCTGCCATACATGGAGCGCCCGTTGCGCGTACTGCTCGAGCACGGTGCAGCCGCCATCAGTCGTTTCTAGACTGAATATTGCATGCGGGCGTGTTCGTGAATGAGTGGAATTTTGGTCAACGTGGCTTGTGGATTTTTGCTCAACTGGCCAAGTGGTATCGAAAGCACTTGTGGGACGAGCGTGCGCATTGGCCAAGCCCGACGCATGTCCAGCCGCCCACGATCGAGCGCGTAAACACGCCGCCCGGCAGCGCAGAAATTGGATTTCTCAAGGCGGAGCGGCTTTCGTCGCGGCAACAGCATTGAACGGGGCCGACCTACGAAATATGCGAGCGAGCGGTTCGCTGGTGCAGCGACCGCATCGCTAAACACGCACATGGCCGCTGGCCTCGTCAAACTTCGACACCAGCCGCTCGGCGATATGGCTCAATCCGACCGTCTCTTCAACCGCACCGATTGCGATGGCCTCGCGCGGCATGCCAAAAACGACACAACTCGATTCGTCTTGTGCAATGGTATGGGCACCCTTGTTTTTCAACTCGAGCATCGCAACAGCTCCGTCCTTGCCCATTCCGGTCAGCATGACACCGATGGCATTTGCACCAGCGCTCGCCGCGACTGACGCGAACAGCACATCGACGGAGGGACGGTGACGGTTGACCGGAGCGGCATCCGAAATTTCAATCACGTAGTTAGCGCCCGACCTTGCAAGCACAAGATGGCGGCCGCCAGGCGCGATATAGGCGTGTCCAGGTAGGACTCGCTCGCCATGTTCAGCCTCTTTCACATTGATCTTGCACAGCGAATCCAGCCGCAGTGCGAAATTCTTGGTGAAGCCAGGCGGCATGTGCTGAGTGATCACCACCGCTGGGCTGTCGGCCGGAAGCCGGCTCAGGACCTCGCGGATGGCTTCCGTACCACCGGTAGATGCGCCAATCGCAATGATCTTTTCCGTACCCGATGTCCGAGGAGTGGCTGATCGGCACGGTTGCGCCGCCGACGGTGTCAAGCTGGCGGGCTGCCCGACGACGCGTGAATGGTCCTGGACGGACCATGATTCCCGGCGGCGTAAGTGTCGCGATGACGCGGCGGCACGAATCTTCTCCCGAATCTCGGCAGCACAATCGCCCATGCCCTGCGTAATACCGAGCTTCGGCTTTGCCACAAAGTCCACGGCGCCGAGCTCAAGCGCGCGGAACGTTGCTTCGGCACCTCGTTCCGTCAATGTCGACACCATGACGACCGGCATCGGCCGCAGGCGCATCAATCGCTCAAGGAAATCAAGCCCGTCCATTTTAGGCATCTCAATGTCGAGTGTGATCACGTCTGGATCCAGCGTGCGTATCAATTCACGCGCAACCAGCGGATCAGACGCAACGCCGACCGTTTCCATGTCTTCTGTCCGGTCGATGATTTCTTTCATCAGGTTTCTGATCAATGCCGAATCATCAACCACCAGCACTCGAATTTTGGACATCACATCACCCCGGATTAGTCAGAACAGTTCAATATCGCCCGCAACCGGCTTCTCAGCTATGCGGCTTTGGTACAGCTTTTCCTGCATCACCAGACTGTCATCGACAGCGGCCAGTTTCTTGACGAGGGCGCGCCCGGACTTTGGTAAAAAGCACACTTTGCGCGGGTGTACATCGAGCAGATCCTCGGATAGCAACCTGATCTCTTCAGTCCGAAGAAAATCCTTGGTGAACTTTGCGTTTCTTTCGCCGACATTGAGGCTGGTGAAGTTCTTCATCACATGACCGCCACCGAATATTTTTGCCTCCAACCTCCGGCGTTGCGCGCCGCGCTTCACCAGTTCATTGATCAGCATCTCCATGGCATTCACGCCGTAGCGACCGGCAGTGCTGGCAAGGCCGCTATCCCCTCCATCAGGCAGCAGGAAATGATTCATGCCGCCGACCTGCGCCGTCGGATCGCGAAGACACACTGCGACACAAGAGCCGAGTACGGTAACGATGGGGATCTCATCATTGTCGACATAGAACTCGCCGGGTAAGACCTTGACGGCCTGCTTGTCGAAGCCGCGCTCTGTGTAGCGAAACGTAGCGAAGCCGATCGGCGCCGTCGGATCTTTCCGAAACAGAGGATCCTCTTTTCCGGCAATCCCCATGATCAGGGTGCCGTCGCCAAGCGCTGCACGGTTGGTCTGGACATGGATGCGCTTTCAGAATGCCGTAGATCGACGCGTTCGTAGACGGTCTTGCCACGAAGCTTGAAGATGTCCCGACAATCCGAGAAATTTTCAGAATGTCCGGCGAACAGCAGCCCACCGACCTTTAAGTGGTTTGCGAGCCGCTTTAGTACTGCGTGCTGCGTCGGCTTGTCAAAGTAGATCAGCACGTTGCGGCAGAAAATAACGTCCAGTTGGTGCGGAACATCGTAATGGTTTGACAACAGATTTAGCGGCGCAAATTCGATCAGCTTTCTCATTTCCGCACGCACGCGGATCTTGCCCGCATTCTGGCCGGCTCCCTTGAGGAAAAATTTGTTGCGCCGCTGCTCGCTCAGGCCCTTGTGGCCATCGGCAGCATAGACACCAGCCGACGCCGTTTCCAGAACATTCGTGTCAATATCGGTGGCTATAATCTTTGCCGGGGGGGTTGCCGTTCCAAACAACTCGCACACCGTAATGGCGAGAGAATACGGCTCTTCACCGGTCGACGCGGCTGCGCACCAGATGGTAATCGGCCGTTGTGGCTGTGCCTTGAGCGCCTCGGACAACAGCGGAAAATGATGTTCTTCGCGGAAAAATGATGTCAGATTCGTCGTTAGCGCGTTCGTGAATTCCTGCCATTCAGCGGACGCCCCCGACTCAAGGCTATCTAGATAGTTTTTGAAGGACACGTGGCCTGTCGATCTTAGCCTTCTCGACAGCCGGCTGTAGACCATATTTTGCTTGGTTGTGTTCAAACTGATGCCGGCCGTCTTGAGAATCAATGCACGAACGCGATCAAAGTCAGCGTTGGAGAATGTATATTCCTTGTTCTCTGCAGCGGACGGTTCGAAGGCAGCGTTGCTCATCTTTGGTTCTCACCTGAGTTAGTGCCGAGCGAGAGCGTTGGCATGAGTTGTTATCGACGCCGCGCATTGAATCTTGAGAACTGTTGACGCTGTCTGGAGTCTGAATGCCCGGAGAATTGTCCATGCCCCTTGCCGTCAGCCGATTACGACAGCCAGCAGGAGGCGTTACATCGCCGATGGATCCGTTACGCTGCCGAGAGCCCCCAACAGCGCCTGATTTACGAGCATCGGATCGAGCGACAGCTCGTCGCAAAGCCGCGACACCTCGATCGGTTCGCGATTTTCGACGCTGTACATCAACTTGATCAGCGGTCCGAGTGCGCCGCTGTTGTCCATCAGCGCATCGGTGATCGCATCCGATATTGATACACGGCTCAGAACATCCCCGATTGGAATCCCGAGAATCCGGTCTAGTAATGAGAAAGCGCCACAGAGGAACAGATCCTCTTGCGCGCCATCAATCTCTAACGCGCTGCCGATTGTCTGTAAAAACGAGGCGCGTGCGAACGCTGTTTGCAGCAGTACCTGAGGTGTATCGCCTCCGGATTGGACCAACATGAGTGCAAACCATCTCTTGAGTTTCTCCCGCCCGACAATACTCATGGCGTGTCGCACGGATGCTACCTCGACTGCAAGTCCATAGGCTGCCGAGTTGGCGACGGCGATCAGCTTGTAGGAGAGCGTGGCATCGCGCTTTAAGATGGCCTCAATGTCGGCGCTAGCCGCGTCGCGATTAATCAGGTGAATCACTTTTAAAAGCGTGGCGAGCATGCCAACCTTGCGGTCCGCCGGCTTTCGTTTCCATTGCATGCAAGACCACCCGCTCCACGCAATCGCGCCATGCTTTTCTGCATGCACCGCGTCAATTGGCTCGTCGCAATCAAGTCCGAGCAACGCTGGCCCGGCAGTCAGCCCGACACCCGACTTGAGTTGCGCCAGATCAACAGGGGTCGCCCCGAGAAAATCTTCGGCGCCGGCGGTGCCCGGTGCGGTGCTGGATGCTGGTAGACACACCCTTGTGGAGAGATCAGCAAGTGCCAGCCAACCCGGATCCGTCAGCATTGGCGGCAACCGTGTGACGACGGTTGACGAAGCAGGTGGCCGCCAGCCTGTCGGCCATGTAGCAGCGCCAAGCGGGGCGAATTCAACCAATACCAGCGGAAAACTGATCGGCCAATCGCCGTCGAGCCGATTGAGATGCATAGAAAGCGCAGCGGGACCAAGCGACCCACAGTGAACGCGCAAGTGAACCCCCGTCATACGATGACGATGGTCCACCAGCGGCGAATAAGTGATGTGCGGCGCGGTTGCGCTCATGGCGGCTCTACAGAATTGATCGACTGAAGGGGTCCCTTGGCAAACAGGGACCTTTCTTACGATGTTTTCGACCGTTGTCGAAAATACTTGAGCCATGAGCGCTGCTGCGGGAACAACAACCTTGGTCTATGCAACGCAATTCTGAGAGCTAAGAGACGAGATAGCTGATGTCAAGAATGAGTCCGACACGTCCGTCGCCCATGATGGTGGCGCCGGAGATTCCGTCAACCTTGCGGTAATTGGCTTCTAGATTTTTGACAACCACCTGATGCTGACCGATCAGTTCGTCAACCACCAGCGCCGAGCGCCTGCCCTCCGCTTCGACAATTACCATGATGGAACGCGAGGTCTCAACGGCAGGATACGGAACATCAAAGAGTTTCGCCAATGGACAAACGGGAAGATACTCGTCGCGCACTTGCACCACTTTTCCCTGATCCGCGAGCGACTTGATCTTGGACTGATCGGCTTGGAACGTTTCCACCACCGACGCCAGCGGCAAGATATACACCTCGCCGCCGACACCAACCGACATTCCGTCCATAATCGCCAGCGTCAACGGCAAGCGGACTGAAACGCGGGTGCCCTGGCCCAGCGCCGACTCAAGCTCGACCGTACCACCCAACGACGTGATGTTGCGTTTCACCACGTCCATACCCACGCCGCGCCCTGACACATCGGTCACCACATCGGCGGTCGAAAAACCGGGCGCAAAGATAAGTTGCCATACGTCTTGGTCCGGCATGTTGTCCGGTACAGGAATGCCTTTCTCGAGCGCCTTGGCCAGAATGCGTTCACGATTGAGTCCACGCCCATCGTCACGCACCTCGATCACAATCGAGCCGCCCTGATGGCGTGCGGAAAGCGTAATCGTACCGTGTGGCGCTTTGCCGGCGGCTATCCTATCGCTCGGATTCTCGATGCCGTGGTCCACTGAGTTCCTGACGAGGTGCGTCAGCGGATCGGTGATCTTTTCGATCAGCCCCTTGTCGAGTTCGGTCGCCTCGCCACTGGTCTTCAGTTCAATTTTCTTGTCCAACTTGCTGGCTAGGTCGCGCAGCATGCGTGGGAAGCGGTTAAACACGAACGACATCGGAATCATGCGAATGCCCATGACCGAATCCTGTAAGTCGCGGGTGTTGCGTTCAAGGTCAGTCAGGCCGGCGACGACACCGCTATGTTGATTTACATCCAGCGCCTGTGCCTTTTGCGCAAGCATGGCTTGCGTGATAACCAACTCGCCAACCAGATTGATCAACTGGTCAATTTTTTCAACGGATACACGCAGCGTCGTTGATTCGGCGGCAGCCGCCGGTTTGTCTGCCTTCGCTGTAATCGCGGCAGAAACGGATTCCGTCGGAGCTAAGGTGGTGGTTGCGACTGCCGTCGGCGGCTGGCATGGTGCCGGCGAATCGTCAAACATACCAAACCCCAGATCGGGCTCAGGTGCCGTCGCCTGCGGCGGCGCTGCTGGACACTGCATGATGGTGACCTTGTCTCGATCAACATAGAAGGTGAATAGATCGATCAGATCGCTGTCCGCAGAAACGGTAGTTACCGTCAAATCGGAGAACTCAGGCGAAGCTGCGCGCTCACCCGTGACAAGGCTGGCTTTGCCCATGCCAGGAATTTCATCAAACAAATCGAGCAGGCTTTTGACATCAAAACCCTGTTCGTTGGGTCCCACACGAATTGTAATGACTCGCTCGCCAAGTGCAGCAATTGCCGCGCTCCCACGGTCACCACCGGTTGCGCCACCCGCGGTCTTGTCCGTCGCGCCGGCGACGGCCGCTTGTGCGCGCGCCAAACGGCGCAAATCCGAAACCAGATGATCAATCGGCGTGGGTTGGCCGGTCCCGCCGCTCTGATGGCGTTTCAGCTGTGCCCTAAGCGTATCACCGGATGCGAGCAGGCAATCAACCATCTCGGTCGTCAGTTGAAGTTCATGTCTGCGCGCCAGGTCCAGCAAGGTCTCAAGTTCATGCGTGAGTTCAGCAACATCGACAAAGCCGAACGTTGCAGCACCACCTTTGATCGAATGCGCGGCACGGAAAATCGCGTTCAGCGCTTCGTCATCCGGCTCTTCCAAATTCATTTCCAGCAGCAGTGATTCATAAGAGGCGAGATTCTCGTACGCTTCTTCAAAGAACACTTCAAAGAACTGGCTCAGATCAATTCCGATGCCGCCCGGTTGAATGCCCTGATTGGTTATCTCACCCATTTTCGTCCTCAATTGCTTTGTTTGGATTGTGTTGCCGGCTGGCGTCGCGGACTGCGCGACTAGCGAATGACTTTTTTAATGATTTCTACCAACCGTACCGGATCGAACGGCTTCACCAGCCAGCCTGTCGCACCAGCCGCCTTACCCTTTGCCTTCATCTCGTCGGAAGACTCAGTAGTAAGAATCAGAATCGGCGTGCTCGAATACATTGGCAAGCCGCGCAGGTTCTTTACCAACGTGAAGCCATCCATGACCGGCATGTTCTGATCGGTGAGAACCAGATCGACCGTTTTCTCACGCGCCTTTGCCAGCCCCTCTTGTCCGTCGGCGGCTTCAATCACGTTGTAGCCAGCGCCCTTGAGCGTGAACGCAACCATTTGCCGAATCGACGGCGAATCGTCTACTGCCAAAATTGAAAGCATCGCCTGTTTTCCTTGTTCCAAAGAGTTGAAGTATTCATGACAACCACCGGTCGACCAGTCATTCCTAGAAAAGCTCTACGTCACCGGACCCAACGTCTTGCTGCAACACCACTTGGCGCGGGAAGTGCAGCCCCGGCTTCGGCACCGCGCCGCGCGACGACACGCTATCAAGCATCTCGGTCGCCACGCCGATTCGCTGGCTGAGGCCTGACATCAACTGGCCCACCATGTCCTGAAACTGAAGCGCAGTCATGGCACGCGTCAGCGCCAAGTCTGCGCCGGTGCCGGTCAGATTGATGTCCTCCCGCCCGAATGCGCCTTGGATTTCACAAAAGCTGGTAAACAGCTCCGACGACGCATCATCGATGATCCCCTTCATACGACCTATCTCGCGTTGCGCAATACGCAACTGTGGTCCAACCACGGCAATCGCATCTGCTACTGAGTTCGCGTCTTCCACGACTTCCCCATCGTTGTGAGTTTCCTGAACGACAAGCGCCGCCCTTTGGCTGGTGCCACCGCCTCCAATCCGTCCCGCATCTGCCGTGCTAGACTCAAGCGCATTACTTAGACGCACTTTGCGTCCATACAAGTGCCGGTCCGAAGCGGATGCGTATCGCCAAGACAGGCCTATTTTCGACCCGCGATACGGCCGGAAAGGTGTAGAAAAGCGGGTGGAACGGTGCCTATTTCTGGCCTATGCGCCGAAATGGGCGAGCGCAACATTGCCAGACGATTTCCCCGCACGGGGCAAGACAGATATCTCCAGATGATTGAATCTGCCAGCAAAAAGATCCGCATCCTGTTCGTCGAAGACTCGGAACTCGATTACGAGCTTATCCTTGCAGGACTGGCCGCGGCGTCAACGCCCGTTTCCAGTCGTCGCGTCGAACGCGAAGACGATCTGCGGGAAGCCTTGGGCGGTGAAGACTGGGATATCGTGATCTCGGATCACTTGCTCCCGCAGCTAAGCGCGTCACGCGCGCTGACGATCGTCAAAGAAACCGGGCGAGATCTACCGTTCATCATCGTTTCGGGGCAGATGGGCGAGGATCTCGCGGTCGAATCGATGCGTAACGGTGCCGACGACTACCTAGTCAAAGGTCGGCTGAAGCGTCTCCCGGTCGCGATCGAGCGGTCGATTGAGGCGGCCAAGACGCGCGCCGCGCGTGCGTTTGCCCAGCAAAATCTAGGCGACAGTGAACGCCGTCTGCGAGCATTTGCCCTGCATCTTTCGGAAATACGCGATCGTGACCGCGCCGCGATACGTACCGAAGTACATGATGAAATTGGCGGCAATTTGCTGGCGGCGCGCTTTGCCATCACCCGTCTGCAGAGAATGGTGGCGGCCGATGCCATGGGTGGCGCTGCAGGCGCCAGACTTGGCGATGAAATTCGCGAGGCAGGGGCGCTTGTACAAAACGCAGTCGACGCGAGCCAGAAGCTGTATACCAGCCTGCGGGGAAACCTACTGGACCAAGGGATTGTCGCTGCGCTGGAATGGCGTCTGACCCAACTGAAGCGACGCACGGCGATCACGCCGCACCTCAGCGCAAGCCCGCCCGAAATTGATCTGCCTGAACAAATCACAGTGCCCGTTTATCACGCCGCAGCGGAACTGATCGAGAACGTTGAGATGCACGCCGAGTGCCAGAACATCTGGTGCGCGGTTTTCCTTATCGACGGCGATCTGACCATCGAGATTCGCGACGACGGCATAGGCACGTCCGTGCAAGATCTGTTGAGTCCTGCCAAGTTCGGCGTGTTTTCTGCACGTGAGCGGCTCGGCTCCGTCGGCGGCACGCTCGACTTCGACACGACTTACTCGGGACTCGAAACCGGTACTGCTGCGCTGCTTACCGTCCACGGCGCGGCCAGTATGTCATCGGAGCCAACGACATGACCCGCGTCATTTTGGTGGATGATCACGCACTGGTCCGCCGCGGCATCCGACTCACCCTTGAGGACAGCGCCGATATTGAAGTCGTCGGCGAGGCCGCTGACTATGGCGAGTTGCGCTCATTACTACCCGGTTGCGAGTACGATGTCATCGTCATGGATATCAATCTGCCGGGCAAGAATGGCATTGATATCCTGAAGTCGCTGCGCGACGAATCCCCCAAGTGCAAGGTCTTGATCTTGTCTATGTTCACAGAGGATCAATATGCCGTGCGCTCACTCAAGGCGGGGGCTTCGGGATACCTCAACAAGGCAAGCGCACCGGAAATGCTGATCGAGGCGATCCAACGGATTGCCACTGGGAAAAAATTCATCACTCCTGAAATCGCCGAGGCAATGGCCAACAGCCTGATGTCTGACGCCGACAATCATCCACACGAAAAATTGTCTGATCGGGAATTCCAGACCCTTCGTCTGATCGCTTCCGGCAAAAAACTCTCCGACGTGGCAGAAGCGCTGGCTATTTCGCCCAAGACCGTCAGCGTTTACCGCGCTCGTGTGCTCGAGAAGATGGGGCTTGCCAACAATGCTGAATTGACCCATTACGCGTTGAAGAACGGCTTGGTTGACTAGCCCCGTCGGCAAAATCGTCCTCAAGGAATCGCTGTTTAGGCCGTAATCGCGGCATGCAACTCGATCCTTCTCCAAGTGATAGCCCGGGCACTGCGGGCACCGCTTGCAACGCGGACTCCGCACATTTTTGCGATCAAGCCCTCACGGACTTGCGCAAACACGACCAACGTGCCGGCAGCAAGCTGTACAACTATGCGTTGCAGATCTACCTTGCGGACTGCGGGCCATTGATGAACCGTATTGCCACTGGCGTGACAATCGCCGACCATGCACAGATTCGGCGCGCAGCGCACTCGCTGAAGTCAAACAGCATGCTGGTCGGTGCCCTGCAGGTTGGCGAGTGTGCGCGGGTCATTGAAGCGCTCGCTCATCATGAGGATGATGTCCCGGCCAGTCTGGTGGCTGACTTAGTCAGATTGTCCACTCTGGCCAATGATGAGATTGCGCGGCGGCTGTTCAATCCGCTATCGGCGCACTGACGAACACACCGGTGCTCTGCGGTTCAGCCGCACCTATCGCCACCGGCGCGTCCTTACGGCATCCATCTTTCGACACACTTCATCAGCCGCATCGAGCAAACGCGGCCCCGGCCGCAACAGGTGGTCGGCATTGATGCCGAGCAGGTCACCGCGGCGCGACGCATCGAGTCCGGTGTAGACGTCATTGTTCCTCGTTTGGCCGGGGTTGCTTGTGCGACTCTCGCCAAACAGAATAACGTCCGGCTGCTTGATGAGCAATTGCTCGCGCGAAGGTTGAAACACCAACGTTGTAGCGTCGGCGAAGATATTCTTGCCACCGCACAGGCGCACTAGTTCCGAGATGAAGTGACGGTCGTTGACAGAAAGAAGTGGCGACCTGCCAACCTCGACAAACACACTCACGACCGACCTCGCCTGAAACTGCGCCGCCAAACTTCGGGTACGCTCGGTCGCGCTCTGCGCCGCACGCTCGGCGAGGGGGCGGGTTCCTGCCAACTCGCCGATGCGCCGCAATGCAACGGAAATATCCGCAAGTGTCTCAATACCAATCCGCTCGGTGCGGATGCCAAGTGCCGCAAGGCGTTGGATCTGTTTTTCCTGTGTGCCGGATCCCCACACCAGCACCAGATCCGGCTTCAGCGAGAGCAACGCTTCGATATTGATACCACTGTAATCGGCAACCTGCGGAAGCGTGCGTGCCGCATTCGGATAGTCACTGAAAGCCGACACCGCCACCAGCTTGTCACCTGCCCCCGCCGCGTATACCAGCTCGGTCAACGATGGCGCGAGCGCAGCGATGCGGCTGGCAACGTTAGTGGCAGCCGCGCCGTCCGGCGCATTTGCCAGCGCCGCAGGTGCCATGCACAGCAACAGCGGCACCATGTATCGCCACAGCGTGGGGATCGCGATGAGTTGACGAAGCTTCACGCCGATCGGTTTGCGGCGCGAACCCGCGCAGCCAGCGCCAGCCGCTTCTCGTATGCTTCGCGCGCAATCGCCACGTCCTCCAGAAAATAGGGAAGTTCTTCGAGCGTCATCGCCTGCGCCGCGTCAACTAATGACTTCTTCGGCTGCGGATGCATATCAACCAGCAACATGTTGGCACCGGCGATCACGCCCTGCACCGCGACGTGAAACACATCGAGTATGCCGTCCGGTGAAGCGCCGCGGGTGCCGACTGAATGCGATGGGTCGACACAGACCGGCATGCGCGTCAGCCGGTGCACGACCGGCACGTGGCCAAAGTCGACCAGATTTCGGTGCGGGTCGCCAAAATTGGTCTTCATGCCGCGCAGGCCAAACACAATCTTTGTGTTGCCCTCCGACGCACAATACTCGGCCGCCATCAGGGACTCATCGAGCGTGATACCGAATCCGCGCTTGAGCAAGATTGGAAATTCATGCTGGCGCCCGACGGCTTTCAGCAACTCGAAATTCTGCGTGTTGCGTGTGCCGATCTGCAACATGACGCCGGTTGGCTGTCCGGTTTTCTGCAGCGCTTCGTTGATTTCATCAACGTGCCCCTCGCGCGTGACCTCCATTGAGATCACTTTGATGCCGTACTTGCCGGCCATTTCGAACACCCACGGCAGGCATTCACCACCCATGCCTTGAAACGAGTACGGACTGGTGCGCGGCTTGTAGGCACCCATGCGCGCACAAACCTGGCCGTGATCCCGCAGGCAGGCAAACGTCGATTCAACGTACTCTCGCGTATCAACGGCGTTCAGTCCGGCGAAGGTATGTAGATTATGTTGACTGAAGGTGACGCCGTTGTAAGCAAAGCCCACATCGTGCTCTTCGGCCTGATGGCGACCTAGAATCCGCAGTTCGATAGCCATAATTGAGCCGCCGCTATTCAGCCGTCGCAAGACGCCGCTCGCGAACCGCGGCAGCAAGTTGGGTGAGCAACTTTTCGGTGTCGTCCCAGCCGATACAGGCATCAGTGACCGATACGCCGTATGCGAGTGGCTTGCCGGCGACGATGTCCTGCCGGCCGGCGTTGATGTGGCTCTCGACCATGGCGCCGACAATTCGGTTGTCGCCGGCGACCAGTTGCTGCGCCACGTCGGTCGACACGTCCATCTGCTTTTGATACTGCTTGGACGAATTGGCGTGCGAAAAATCGATCATCACGCGCTGCGCCAGGCCCGCCTTCGCCAGTTCTTGGCACGCCGCATCGACGCTCGCCGCGTCATAGTTGGGCGCTTTGCCGCCGCGCAGAATGATGTGGCAATCCTCGTTGCCGGCGGTGGACACAATGGCTGACTGGCCGCCCTTGGTAACCGACAGAAAATGGTGCGGTGCCGATGCCGCTTTGATCGCGTCTACCGCAATACGGGTGTTGCCGTCGGTACCATTCTTGAAACCCACCGGACATGACAGCCCCGAGGCAAGTTGGCGATGCGACTGACTTTCGGTGGTACGCGCACCGATCGCGCCCCAGGCGATCAAGTCAGCCAGATATTGCGGCGAAATCAGATCTAGGTATTCGGTCGCGGCGGCGAGCCCCACCTCGTTAATGTCGAGCAACAGCTTGCGCGCCTGTCGCAGACCCTTGTTGATATCAAAACTGTCGTCGAGATTCGGGTCGTTGATGAAACCCTTCCAGCCTACCGTCGTGCGCGGCTTCTCGAAGTAAACGCGCATCACAATGGTCAAATCCTGTTCCATCGTCATGCGCAAAGCCTGCAACCGCTTGGCGTACTCCATCGCCGCATCGTAGTCATGAATCGAGCAAGGGCCGACGATCACGAGTAGCCGTGAGTCGCCGCGATGCATGATGCGGTGGATTTCCTCACGCGCACGGAATACGGTTGCAGACGCGGCTTCCGTGCAGGGAAATTCACGCATCAGTGCCGCCGGCGGCGTCAACTCCTTAATGCCGCGGATTCGTAAGTCGTCAGTGTTGTAGGCCATGTCTGATTTTGCTTTGCTGGTTACCAGAGAAAGAGTCGAAGTTTTCATTTTAGTCGGGGTGGTCGAAGCCGCGGCGCGGCTGCAGTTGGAAACGTTGGGCCGGTTGATGTCCGGCAAAAAAAAACCGCCGGTGTTGTCGTCGGCGGTTTTTTTGAAATCTGGTTTGCGAACGTTGCGCGCTAACCTTTCTCCGCCTGTGGCTTGGAAAAGTTGACCCAAAAATAAAATGAGCGCAAAGAATTCATGGCCGAATAGTATCAGGGCAGACGGGGATACGGCAGAACAGTAAAAGTCTAGTTTCGGCGGGCGTTTCCAAGCATTTATGCCTGAAAATACCCGCCGAATATAGAGTTTACTAATTAAGAAGATGGTTTAAAGATCAGCGCCACGCCGTTATTGCACCAGCGTTCGTTGGTCGGCGCCGGGCCATCCTTGAATATGTGCCCTTGGTGACCGCGACAACGCGCACAGTGATACTCGGTGCGCGGATAGATCAGTTTGAAGTCGGTCTTCTTGACCATGGCACCCGGCAGGGTCGTGAAGAAGCTCGGCCAGCCAGTGCCGCTTTCATATTTCATCTCGGAGGTGAACAACGACAGGTCGCATCCGGCGCAATGGAACACGCCCCTACGTTTCTCATTGTTCAACGGGCTGCTGTTGGGCCGCTCGGTACCCTCCTCGCGCAGCACGTCAAACTGTGCCGCGGACAGGCGCTTGCGCCACTCGGCACTACTGATCTCCAGCTTGTCGACTTTTGGTGGCACGCCGCCCGCCTGTGCCATCGCCAGCTTGACGGCGGCTGGCTCCGGCGCGGCTGGCCCCAAGCGCTGCGCAAATAGATTTTTGAACACAAGCATACCTCCCGCCGTCGCGGCAATGTTGTAGAGAAACGTACGTCGCTTCATGGCTTGTCCTGTGGAAACACAATCCCGGATTATCCGCGTGGCTCGCATTCGCCAATCGTGGATGGGTACCACATCATACGGCTGACGCCGCGTTTTGGTTTCAGCGCATGGCAACTTGGTCGCGCGCCCGTCCTTCGCATTACGTGTCACTTTCTGATGCGACTTGCTGATGTTACTTTCTGATGTTACTTCTTGATGTTACTTCCTGATGCGCTCCCGACGATGTGCCCGCAGCTGCGCCCAAGCTTCCGCTGTGAAATGCGTGGTCGGCAACACCATCCAACTGCCATTGGTAGTTTCGAGCAGCCAAAAGCGCGAACGTTCCTTGATCCGGCGAAATTGACTCCACGGCATCTTGAATCGTTTCTCACCGTCGATGAGCATCGCCTCGCCGCCGACGCCCTCATCATCGAGCGTCAGCCACGCCCGATCGGCGTGATCACGCGCGAATCGGTCGAGCGACTCCTTCGCCGTCCACACAACAAGAACCAGCAACACCAACGTTGCCGCAGCCATGACATACAAAATTGTACAGACAAGTCCGTCACAGCCACGCCACCAGAAATAGCCGATCATTGCACCAATCATCGCCGTAATGCGCAGCCCACGCAGCCCGAATTTCTCGGCCATCACCACCGCCACTGCGGCCCAAGAAAAATGCTTCGGGAACTTTAGCGGCACGCGCGCCGCCGTCAGACTTTGATTCGACTCACTCATGCGCGTGGCTAACCACCGGCCGGCCGGTCAAACTCAACCGGTGCCACCGACGGTAAGACCTTCAATCCGCAGCGTCGGCTGGCCAACACCAACCGGGACGCTCTGCCCCTCTTTGCCACACACACCGACGCCGGAGTCGAGTTTCATGTCGTTGCCGATCATGTTGACCTGCTTGAGCGATTCGATGCCATTGCCAATCAGTGTTGCGCCTACCACCGGGTAAGTGATCTTGCCGTCTTCGATCATGTAGGCTTCGGACGCCGAGAAAACAAATTTTCCGCTGGTCGTATCGACTTGGCCGCCGCCGAAATTAGCCGCGTAAAGGCCGCGCTTGACCCCGGCAATGATTTCTTCCGGTGACTTGTCTCCGTTCAACATATAGGTATTGGTCATGCGCGGCATCGGGATGTGCGCATACGATTCGCGCCGCGCATTGCCGGTCACCGGCACCTTCATCAGACGTGCGTTCATCGAGTCCTGCATGTAGCCCTTGAGAATGCCGTCTTCGATGAGCACATTGCGTTGGGTTGGATTGCCTTCGTCGTCGATATTCAACGAGCCGCGACGATCCCTCAAGGTGCCGTCGTCGATCACCGTCACGCCGGGTGCGGCGATGCGTTCACCGACACGGTTGGCGAATACCGAGCTGCCCTTGCGGTTGCAGTCTCCTTCCAAGCTGTGACCGACCGCTTCGTGCAACAGAATGCCCGGCCAGCCCGCACCCAACACCACCGTCATGGCGCCGGCCGGGGCCGGCTTGGCGTCGAGGTTGATCAGCGCTTCGCGTACGCCGGCCTCAGCCATCGCACGCAGGATGTCATCCGAGAAGTAACTGTAGTCGAAGCGTCCACCGCCGCCGGTATGCCCCTGTTCGCGGCGGCCATTCTGTTCGGCAATAACAGTCAAGCCGATGTGCACCAGCGGCCGCACGTCGGCCGCTAACACGCCGTCGTGACGCGCGATCATTACCACTTCATATTCGCCCGACAAGCGCGCCATCACTTCCTTGACGCGCGGATCGATCCCACGCGCAAACTTCTCCAGCCGTTCGAGAATGCGAACTTTCTCGGCGTCAGAGAACCCGGATACCGGATCACTCGTCTGATACAGCGCGTGCCCGCCCGTTGCTCGTACGTCGGCCACCCGACCCGCGCTGCCTGACTTGGCGGCCTTTGCAATGCTGCGTGTTGCGTGCGCGGCGGCGGTGAGACTATCCGTGCCAATATCGTCGGAATAGGCAAACGCCGTTTTTTCACCAGAGACCACGCGCACACCGACGCCTTGGTCGATATTGAAGCTGCCGGACTTGACGCGCCCTTCCTCCAGACTCCAGCCCTCACTGCGTGCGTATTGGAAATACAAATCCGCGTAGTCCGCGTCGTGGTGCATGATCTCGCCGAATATCTTCTGGATAGAAGCGTCAGTCAAATCATACGGGGCCAGCAGCGTGGCGCGCGCTGTGGCAAGACAATCTAGTTGTGATTGGTTCATAGTCTCGATCAAACGTTTTTCAGGGTGCGGTGAGTCAATGCGGGCAGACTCTTGCGAACGGTTTGTTGATAGTGCGGATTAATGCCGGCAACGACGACACCTGATCCGCGTGGCAAACGGTCAAGCACAGCGCCCCACGGGTCAACGATCATGCTGTCGCCGTGCGTCTCACGCCCATTCACATGGTAACCCCCCTGCGCCGGGGCAATCACGTAGGCGAGACTTTCGATGGCGCGCGCACGAACCAGCGTCTCCCAGTGCGCCTTGCCAGTGGTGGCCGTGAAGGCGGACGGGATGACGATGATATCGACGTCCCCCATGGCGCGATAGAGTTCTGGAAAGCGCAGGTCATAGCAGATCGACAAGCCGATCCGGCCGTAAGGTGAATCAACCACGCCGACGCTATCTCCCGGCTCGATGGTGCGGGCCTCGTTGAACTGCTCTTGGCCCATCGACAGGCTGAACAGATGAATTTTGTCGTAGCGGGCCACCCGCTTGCCGGTCTTGTCGTAAACCAGACAACTGTTGCGCACCTTGCCCGTTATCGCCGAGGCGATCGGCACCCCGGCACCGATCAGCCAAAGCTGATGTTTTGCGGCGCTCGCCGCCATCCAGTCTTGGATCGGTCCGCTACCATCCGCTTCCATCGCCTCGACCTTGTCGGTGTCGCGCAGGCCCATGATGGCAAAGTACTCAGGCAGCACGACGATCCGAGCGCCGGTCGTGGCGGCCAGACTGACAAGGCGGGTGGCTTCTTCTAGGTTCGCCTTGACCTGCGGACCGGAGGCCATCTGGATGGCGGCAACACGGTAAAACGTTTGCGTGGACTGTTGCGCTTTGGCCAGCACGTCGGGAAGCGTTGGGGAATTTTTGGTCAGGATCACGGTTTGTTCTTTTTGTCGCGGTCGTCAGTGAGGTTGGTATCGGCCGCCTTGATTGCAGGAACTTCAGCCGCCCGCGGTGGCGCGGTAGGCTTCGGCTCAACAGGTGTCGTGGTGCGGCCAATGCGTTCCACCTCGGGATTATCCCACTTGCCTGTCACCGAATATTGTGCAGCCAAGACGCGTTCAAGTGGACTTTTCAACACCTCGCCCCCCAGCAAAACGCCCAGCCCCACCAGCGGGTTGACCAACACGCCGGCACCGACCGCCGCTACCGTACTTAAACGCGGCGCGACGGTCATGGTCAGGTTGACCCGCTCGGACGGCAGCGAAATGTCACCGGTCATCCGCACATCGGCGGCTGGACCTGAAATTTCGAACTTCTTGGCAAACATCACACCATCGGCGATGGTGATGTCGCCTTCGATCTTGTCGAACGCATAGCCCTCGCTGAACAGATCGCGAAAATCGAAGCTCAGGCGGCGCGGAATTGACTGGAGGCTCATCAACCCGAGCAACTTGCCGGCACCGGGCTCGATTTTCGCGAACTGCCCGCGCTCGGCACTAACCTTGAATGCCCCCGACAGATTCACGGTCTGGAACTCGTATGCATGCCCCGGCCAAGAGAGCTTTCCCTCCAAACCACCACGACCGCCCCTCATTTGGTCCCCAAAGCCAAACTGTCCGAACAATGCGTTAAGGTTGGACGAGTCCACCTTGATGTTCATTGTCGTCAGCGATTTGACCGGGCCAGAGCGCGGCGCGGCGAATGGATCGCCGTAGCGCTGCCACAGACCATCCATGTCCACCCGTGCGTGCCCGTTGGCGATCACCAGTTGGTCAATGCGCCAGTTCTGCGTTTGTGGCGTGGCCTTGAGTTCGAGCTTTCCCAGCCACAGGTCCTTGACCACGAATTCGTCGGCAATGATGTCGAGTGCCGGCAAATCCTGTTCGGTTACAACCACCTCTGCGGCCGTCGGCTGCGCGGGCGCACTCGCTTCGTCGGACAGTACTAAGCGCTTTAGGCGTGCCCGCACCGCGCCCCGCTCGTTGTACGCGGAACTTCGCCACGTGAAGTCACCTTCCGCTTCCTTGCTCACCACCGACACCGCCCAGGTCGGATTGGCGCGATCGCTGGTCTTGCGGCCACGAATCTTCAAATCGGAAAATGGACGCGAGTAGGCCGTCAATTTGTCGAGCGAAAAATCAAATCCTGCGATGATTGAATCATTGTTGGCCGCACTCGCCGGGGCAACATCGGCGGCCGCAGCCTTCGGTGCAAAATTGTCTGCCGCGCGCATCCATTGATCAAAATCGAGGCTGCGGATGGTTCCCATCAACCACAATCCATCAGCCAAGACGGCGTCACTTACCGGAACACCCACGCTTGCCAAGCCTTGAAATTGGGGCTGCCCCGCCGCGTCCCAGCGGCGCTGGAAGCGCGCGTCGATACGGCTGTCGGCGAAGGCGGTGCCGGGCGTCGAAGTCGATGCGTTACCGGCCATCGTGAATCGGATTTTCTCGCCTTGCTGTCCGACATTGACCATTGCGAGTGTAATGGGCCGGGCTTCGTCGACGCGCTTGGCCAGCGGACTGGGTAGCGACGAGGCGACACCGATCATGCTGGCGTCGAGTTGCACGTCAACGCCGCCGCGCGCGCTGGTGATGCGGCCCTTGACATCGGTGTTCCCGGTTACCTGCAAGGGCATGCGAAACGGCAACAGGTCACCCAACTGTTGCACGTCCGCGCGCCCGACGAAATCGGTCACAACGCCCGCCTCCCCGCCGCCGCTGACGGCCACCGCGATGGGCGCGCCAAAGGCAACACCAGACACGCCGTTGCTCTTCACGCCAGACTCGGTAAAGGCGATGCTGCCACCAAGATTGGAAATTTGCGTGCCAAAACTCAACTTTGCCGCACCACGTGACAGCGAATAGCGCCCGCTCAGCTGCAACTTGGGTGCCACTTTAGACGTAGGCGCGGCACCGGATGCACTCAATGGAATCTTTAGATTCAGATTGAGTTTGCCCGGTCCTTCGAGCGAAACTACCTTGGTGAATGCGCCGATGCCATCGACCAACGGGCTCTCACGCAAGTATCGACTGACATCTTCGGCGCGCGCGTCTGCCTCCCCGACAATCGACAGCATCAGCGGCTGCGCAAACGAATCGGGGACCAACAAGTCGGTTTTGCGGATGGTTGCGTTGAATATTTTGGCGGTCGTAATCTTGGCGCGAATCGCCGTGTTGTCAATTAGAAACTCGGCGTTGATATCCTCGGCGATCGGCCAGCCTTCGGCATAACGAAAGTCGATATTCTTGAGATTCGCCCGCACTGTAAAGCTGCCACCATGCCCATTCTGATACGGAAAATCGTAGACCTGACCCTTGATCGCCAACACGGCAGAGTCCACCGTACCATCGCGTATCGCCCATTCAAGGTATTCACGCGTTTGCGAGGCGGCTTGCGGCAGGTAAAACGGCACCGCCACCGCGCTCGCTTGCGCGATTTTGAGCGTGATATCGAGCGCACCGGGCCGTTTCTCAACCGGAAGTTCCTGCCCGGGCGCTGCGCGCAACCTGGCGTACTGGCCGTTTAATTCCGCCGACATGTCACTATTGACGAGCTTGAGCGCATCGAACTTGATCGTCACATCGCGATCCGTGACCTGCCAACCGCCGCTGCCGGCGGCGGTTGCAAACCTAATCGGCTTGCGCACAAAGCTCGGCATGTCGATGCTCAAGGCCTGTGATTTCAGCGTATACGCGCCGCCCTTTTCGGTTCCGTCAACACTGCCGCTAAGGCCTGAAATGCCGGGAATAGACTCATTCAGATTCGACGCAAAATCGATCAGCGAGCCCTTTATTTGATAGGTCGACGGTCGCTGCAAGGTGCCGGTCCAGGCAAATCTGGCGTCTTTCACCGCGCCGCGCAGACCGAACTTCGCCGCCATCTGGCGTAAGTCCGGACCAATCGGAAAGTACTCGATCAGCGAGGTCATCACCTTGAGATCGATGCCATTGGCGGTTATCTCCCCCTTTTCTTTTTCAGGGCTACCGGCATGCTGCAGCGAGAGTGAAAAATCAGCCGGCGGTGAGATGACGCCTTCTTTGGTTCGAAACTCGAGCTTGTTGCTAGCAACACTAAAGCCGTCTTCGAGCTGCTGGTAGCTAAGGCGGCCCGCGAGTTTGGCGATCGCCAATGGTGTGACGTCCTCGCCTAGCTGCGCCTTGGCGTTGATGATGGACACGTCGGCCGTAAACGACTTCACCGGATCGGCCCAGCTCGCAGCCGCCACTGTGCCTACTGCCGCCACGTTCCCCGCGCTGGCGGCTGGCCCGACATGGCTATCGATATCCAGCCACGCGCGAACGCTACCCACCCCGTCCCGCCAGTTATCCGGCACGTTCAAGTGCCGGCGCAGCTCTCCCAGATTGGCATCACGCACCGACGTGAATACGTTGCCATCGACCTCCCAGCGCGGTGCGCCACCAGCCCCACCGGCTGGTGTCGACGCCTCACTATGTGCAATGCGCAACCGACCGCGCACCTCGACTTGACGGGCGAGTGCGATCGGCGGCGTGGCGACCAGCCCAATGCTATGCCGCCCCAAGTTTCTGTCGATGCGGATGCCGACATCGGTAAAGATCAACTCCGGCGCCGGCGTTGTGTCGTCGCGCCAAGTCAGGCGAGCATGATGGATTTCGATACCCGACTGCTCCAGCAGCCAATCAATCAAACGCCCGTCGTCAGGCTCGTCGGTTTTCTGGTTAAGCGGCCGGCCCGCGAAGTAAATGAATCCGTCTGCACCGCGCACCAGCAAAAGCTGCGGCTGAAACACCACCAGCTCGCGAAAGCGCAACTGGCCGATCGCCAAGTACGGAATCGACAACGAAGCGCGGACGATTGGTAGCCGTAGTGCCACGTCACCCGTCGTCCGGGTGGGCGACTTCAAGCCCTTTGGCTCACGAAACTCGACGCCGGTCATCTCTAAAAATGGCGAAAAGCCCGCCCATCCGCCGCGGATCGATTCAGCGGAAACGTCCATCCTTGTCGCGGCCGACACGCGAGTCTGCAGTTGTGCCTCGTAGAACTGCACGTTCGGCATGACCCCGTACTTCAACCCCGCCAGCGCCGCTGACGCTAGCAACGCTGTGATCATCACTAGCCAGAACGCGGTGCGTGCGCTCAATTGCCCGAACAGTTTGGCTTTGGAAAGAATGATGTCCTCGACGAGAGAAGGTTACGTGCTATTTTAACGGCCGACTGCGCGATCGGCGTACAGTCGATACATTCGGACGCAATAAACCCCCGTTTCGCACCCCTTGAGCGTCAGCCAAACCATCGACAGCACGACTTTTGACACTGCGCTCGCGCGTTTGTTTCGGGCGTCGCGCTACGCCGAACGCGTTCTGACGCGAAACCCCAGGCACGTCGAATGGTTACGAGAGCACGCCCTGCGTGCGGCGACCGTCACCGTGGCGGACATGGGCCTCCTGCCGGCGGGGGATGCGGCTGGGGATAGCGCCACGCTCGACCAGCTGCTGCGTGTGCGCCGCCAGCAGGCCATGCTCGCCATCCTGTTTCGTGACATCAACGGTCTGGCCGACCTAAATGAGGTGATGACGGCCATTTCCGCCTTCGCCGACCTCACCGTTCTAGCGGCGCGCGCGCACCATACGGCCGCTCTGGAACGCGAGTTTGATCTTGCGCCATCCGCCGCGAGCGACCTGATTGTGGTCGGCATGGGCAAACTCGGTGCTATTGAACTGAATGTGTCGTCCGACATCGATCTCATCTTTGTCCATCAACAAGACGGCGAAGCGGTTGCCGACAAGAGCTGGCACGAGTTCCACAGCCGGCTGGGACGGCGCATGATTCGCTCGCTCGACCATATCAACGAAAACGGTCAAGTGTTTCGCGTGGATATGCGACTGCGTCCGTTCGGCGACAGCGGGCCGCTGGTGACCTCCCTCGCCGCGCTCGAGCGCTACTTCGTTCAACACGCGCGGCCGTGGGAACGCTATGCGTGGCTGAAGGCACGCGCCGTCACCGGCAACGCGGACAATGTCGCGGCGCTGGATCGGCTGGTGCAACCATTTGTCTACCGGCGCTACCACGACTATGCCGCCATCGAGGAGATGCGCGCCCTGCACGCGCAGATTCGTGGCGACGCCAACAAACGTGGCAAGCAAAACGATATCAAGGTGGGCGAAGGCGGTATCCGCGAAATTGAGTTTGTCGCGCAAATACACCAGCTCATCCGCGGCGGTCGCGACGGCTTGGCGGGGCAAGCCGTCAGCCATTCCGGGCTACGGACGCGAAGCACCCGCAAAGCGCTCAGCGAACTGGGCGCGCGAGGCATCCTGTCAGTCGAGCGCGTCACCGCGCTGCAGACCGCCTACGCGTTTCTGCGTAACCTCGAGCACCGGCTGCAGTATCTCGACGACCAGCAAACACAATCGCTACCAGTCAATGAGGCCGACCAGGCACGCATCGCCGAGGCGATGGGGTTTGACGACTGGCTGATCTTCATGCGTGCGCTGGACGCGCACCGCACCGTCGTCATCGCTGAATTTGGCGCCGTATTTGGCGCAGGATTTGGCAACCTGGCCGCAACGCCGGTGTCTCTGCCCGGCGCCAGCAGCGGTCTGCAATCAGTCGACCAAACACCAGCATCGGCGGGTATTCCCAAGCAAAATGCCGTGGAAAACCGCTTCAATGCTGGACTTTACCTTCCCGATCAGCAACCACAGATTAACGAACGCGTCGTGCGCTGGCTGGCTTCCGGCCGCATGCAGACGCTTTCCCCGAAGTTGCGCGCGCGGCTGGAAACGCTGATCGAGCGCGCGCTTGTGGTCTGCGCGACTGAGGACGCGACCACGACCACATTGTTTCGTGTCTTCGCCCTGCTCGAGGCGATCGACAAGCGCGAAACCTATCTGGCGTTTCTGGTCGAATATCCCGAGGCGCTGAAACGCGTCGCCCGCATCGCGCGGCACAGCGCGTGGGCAGCCATGCTGCTACAGCGTCACCCGATTCTGCTCGATGACCTGTCAACGCCGGCGACCACCGCAGGCAGCCAGCCGTTAATTGACTGGCCAATCGAGCGTCGCAACCTCGAACAACTGTGTGACGCGTGCCACGGTGACGTTGAGCGCCAGTATGAACTTCTCAGACACGCCAAGCAGCGTATTACCCTCAAACTCAATATTGCGGATATCGAGGGCCGCGTAAGCGTCATGGCGCTGTCTGACGAACTTTCACTGCTCGCCGACATGTTGGTCAACGCCGCCTTGACACTCGCATGGCGCGCGCTAAACACCGATCGTGTCGCTGGCGGCGGCGATTGGCAAGCTCCGCCCGGCTTCGCCGTCATCGGCTATGGCAAGTGGGGCAGCAAGGAATTGGGTTACGCCTCCGATCTTGACCTGGTCTTTCTCTACGACCCCGGCGTTGCCACCCGCACCGACCTAGTCGGCCGATTGGCGCAGCGCCTCAACAGCTGGCTCAACACCATGACCGCCGGTGGTGTCCTGTATGACACGGATTTGCGCCTGCGACCAGATGGTGCGTCTGGTCTGTTGGTATCGAGTCTGGCGGCGTTTCGTGACTATCAACGCAACCGGGCGTGGACGTGGGAGCATCAGGCACTGACGCGTGCACGCTGGTGCGCCGGAGACCGTAATCTCGCCGCGCAGTTCGATACCATCCGCGCCGACGTGCTGAGCAAACAGCGCGATACCGCGACACTGAAACAAGAAATTATCGACATGCGCACCAAGATGCGCGCCGAAAAGAAGGACAAGACGGATGGCCTCGACCTCAAGAACACCGCTGGCGGCATCATCGATATTGAGTTCATCGTGCAATACCTGATCCTCGCCTACAGCCATGAGCATCCCGAGTTTCTGAACAATCTCGGCAATTTCGCCCTGCTCACCCGCGCGGCGGCATTAGGCATCATCGGTGAAGATCAAGCCGCCATGGTCGGTAAGGCTTATCTCGCCTATCGCAATCGGCTGCACATCGCGCAGAACAACAATGAGCGCAAGGCGTGGATTACTGCGGACGAACTCGTCAGCGAACGTGCCGCGGTGGTAACACTATGGAAGTCAATGTTCGGCAGTGCATCAAGCACGCCGAACCAATAGCGGCATCGTCGCGTCGCGCCCTACACCTGCGCCGCGTTGGCCAGCATTTCCTCGGCGTGCCGGCGCGTGGTCGCCGTGATCGTCAGACCGCCCAACATGCGGGCGATTTCCTCGACGCGCGACTTTTCCAGCAGCAACGTAATGTTGGTCGTCACCACGCCATCGTTGGCGCCTTTGGCCACCTGAAACTGGTGCGTCGCACACGCCGCAACCTGCGGCAGATGCGTGACGGCGAGCACTTGGTAACCGCCGCCGTTCTTCGCACCGAGTCCGCGCAACAACCGGCCAACCACCTCTGCCACCCGTCCGCCGATCCCAGAATCGACTTCATCAAAGATCATGGTCGGCACACCGCCACGCGCCGAGGCCATCATCTGAATGGCAAGCGAGACGCGGGACAATTCGCCGCCCGAGGCGATCTTGGCCAACGGGCCGAGCGTCTGCCCCTCGTGCGCCGCGACTTGAAACTCACAACCCTCGAGCCCATTGGGCCCGGCGTCGCGCGCGCTGAACTCAACCGCGAAGCGGCCACCCGGCATGGCCAGTTCCTGCAACGACCTGGTGATTTCGCTGGAAAACGCCTTCGCCGCGACTTGGCGTGCGCGCGTCAATTTCTTCGCCACTTCGCGATAGGCGGCCTCAGCCAGCTGCTCACGCTCGACCAGATCATCAAGCGACTGGCCGCCGCCGAGCGCGGCGAGACGGTCGCGTTTTTGTTGCAGATAATCGGGAATACGCAACGGGTCGATACGAAACTTGCGCGCCACTTCGAGTACGTCGGCAATTTCGCGGTCTCGTTCGGCAAGCTTGGCGGGGTCAACCTCAAGCCTGCGCAGATAGTGTCTGAGGCTTGATACGGCTTCACTAAGCTCGACGCTCGCGCTGGTCATCAAGGCGTGGATATCCTTGAGAGCGGCATCGGTTTCAGCCGCACTGCCCAGCTCGGCGGCGAGATCCTCAACAGTCGCAATCACGGCGTTATCGCGTTCAGCCAGGCCATCAATGGCCGCTTCGGCGGCGCCGATCAAGCTGGCGGCATTGGCGAGACGCCGTTGATCAGCCAACGTTTCTTCCCAATGCGCCGCGGTGAAGTTGAGCTTTGCCAGTTCGCCAATCTGCCAGGACAAGTCTTCGAACTCGCGCACAATCGCCGCTTCATTCGCCGCCCGTGCGGCGCGCATGCTGGCAATCTGCGACCACGCGGCATACAGGCTTGCCACCTGCTCGCGCAGGGCGGCATCGCCGGCAAAATCATCGAGCAGCGCCAACTGTGCATCGCGCTTGAGAAGCGTCTGGTGCTCATGCTGGCCGTGAATGTCGACGAGCCGCTCGCCCAGATCGCGCATCTGCGAAAGCGTGACTGACGAGCCGTTGATGAACGCCTTCGAGCGTCCGCTCGCATCAATCACACGACGAAACAGGCACATGTTTGGATCGTCGTCGGCCAGATCATTTTCAACCAGCCATTGGCGTGCCGACGCGATGCCGCTCAGCGCAAATTCGGCCGTAATTTCAGACTTCGGTCGGCCGACGCGAACCGGGCTGCCGTCGGCACGGCCACCAAGCGCCAGCGACAGCGCGTCAATCAGGATCGACTTGCCCGCGCCGGTTTCACCGGTCAAGGCGCTGAAGCCCGACTCAAAGTCGAGTTCCAGATGATCAACAATGACAAAGTCAGTAATGGTAAGCGCGCGCAGCATATTGGGGACGGAGGCAGAGGCAGAGGCGGGGGCCGGGGCGGGGGCGGCCTATGAGTTGCGTTCCGCCCAATGCAGCTTGCTGCGCAGCATGGCGTAGTACGAGTGGCCGATCGGATGCAACAGCGTCAGTGGATTGGCGTGGCCACGCACCACGACGACGTCATCGGTTTTTGGATCGAAATAGGACTGCACGTCGAAGTTAACGCGCGCATTGTGACCGCGTACCAGCAAAACCCTGACTTCAGACGTACTTGGAATGGCAACGGGCCGATTGGACAAGGTATGCGGTGAAATCGGCACCAGCGAAATCGCCGGCAGACTCGGGTGCAAGATTGGCCCGCCGCTTGACAGCGCATAGGCGGTCGAACCGGTCGGCGTCGAGACGATCAGTCCATCGGCGCGCAAGCTGTAGACAAACTCGCCGTTGACCTCAACGGCGAACTCAATCATCGAGCCCATCGCCCCGCGACACACCACCACGTCATTGAGTGCAACGGCGGAAAAGATCACCTTACCATCGCGCACGATCTCGCCGTCAAGCAACTGCCGCGACTCGGTTGTATAAGCACCATCAAGCATCGCGCCAAGCAGCGATTCGGTCGATTCCGCAGGAATGTCGGTCAGGAAACCGAGGGTGCCCAGATTGATACCCACTAGCGGCACGTTCGCGTCTGCCACGAGGCGGGCAATGCCCAACAGCGTGCCATCGCCACCCAACGCGACAGCCAGATCCGCGCCATCGAAGACGTGCTCAAGCGGCGCGACCACATCGGCCGGCATGGCGGCCAGCGCTGCGGTGCGCTCATCCATTTGCACACGAACACCGCGTGTCGCCAGAAACGCTTGCAGCACCGCGAGCGGTTCTGCCACCTCGACGCCGTCGGGCTTGCCGATGATCGCCACTGTATTAAATTTTCGGCTCATGCCTTGATTAAATCACATAGGCTTGCCGCCACCAGAAACAGCATGTTGCGAATGCGTGCGAAAATGCCGATGTGTAATGTCAGAAAATCGCTGGGAACACGCAAAAACACGTAGAAACACGCGGACAACGGCGAAATGTTCGCGCCTTCGCCGGCGCTACTTTTTACCATCCCGTCATGATCAACGATCGCGCCCAAACCCTGCTCAAGTTTTTCATTGAACGATACATCGCCGACGGGCAGCCGATCGGTTCGCGCACGCTTTCCAAGTTCTCCGGCATGGAGCTGTCTGCCGCTTCAATTCGCAACGTCATGGCAGACCTCGAGGAAATGGGCTATATCGCCAGCCCGCACACGTCGGCAGGGCGCGTGCCGACCCCCAAGGGATACCGTTTTTTCGTCGATACGCTGTTAACTATCCAGCCGCTTGAGCAGGTCGAGCAACAGACTCTGCGGGAGCAGCTGCGTCCGGATGATCCGCGCCAAGTGGTGACAGCCGCTTCGCAAATTCTCTCGGAACTCACCCACTTTGCGGGCGTGGTTATGACGCCGCGACGCCATGGTGTCGGCCTCAAGCACGTCGAATTCATGCCTTTGTCAGAACGCCGGGTACTGTTGATCATCGTGGCCACCGATGGTGATGTGCAAAATCGCATTGTCGTCACGGAAAAGATCATTTCTGCTGCGCAACTGGTTGAGGCGGCCAACTACATCAACGTGCATTACGCAGGCTGTGATTTTGATCAATTGCAGGCGCGCGTCAAACTCGAGATGTCGCAACTCCATCGCGACATCTCCACTCTCATGGCCGCAGTGGTTGATGCGCGTAGCAGCGCTTCCGAGACATCCGGTATGGTGGTCTCAGGTGAGCGCAAGTTGCTCGACGTGAATGACATATCGTCGAATATGTCGAGCCTGAAAAAGCTGTTCAATTTGTTCGAAGCAAAATCGCAATTGTTTGAACTGCTCGACTTGTCGCAGCGCGCGGATGGCGTCAAGATTTTCATTGGCGGGGAGTCTGATACGATGCCGCTGGACGAATTTTCACTAGTGACGGCGCCCTACGAAGTCGACGGTCAGATCGTCGGCACGGTCGGCGTCATCGGCCCCACCCGAATGGCGTACGAGCGCGTCATTCCGATCGTCGACATTACCGCCAAGCTCCTTTCAAGCGCGCTTAGCCAACATTGACCCGGAAGATGCTGCTGACGGGCGCCCGTCCGGCGTCCGAACGGCGCACCACGTCGCAATTTCAACGCTGTTTACCTGACTGAAAAAATGGCCTTTGCTCCAGAACCGAAATACACGCACGGCACTCAGGCGAAAACCGGCATCTTGCTGGTCAACCTCGGTACCCCTGATGCGCCGACAACCAAAGCCGTGCGCCGCTACCTTAAAGAGTTTCTGTCTGACCGGCGTATCGTCGAAATACCCAGACTGGTCTGGTGGTTTATCCTTAACGGCATTATTCTCAACGTCCGCCCGCGAAAGTCTGCCGCCAAGTACGCCACCATCTGGACCGCCGAAGGCTCGCCGCTTCGCTTCTACACAGACCGGCAAGCGACGATGCTGGGTGCGGCCATCGCCAAGCGGGTTGCGTCGCCCACCGTTGTGCTGCCGGCGATGCGCTATGGCAACCCGTCGATGGCCTCTGCCATGGCGGCGTTCAAGGACCAACACTGCGACAACATTCTGGTGGTGCCGCTCTACCCGCAATACGCCGCCAGCACCACCGCCTCCACGTTCGACCAGCTAGCGCTGGTGCTCTCGTCGATGCGCAATCTGCCGGGCATTCGCTTCGTGCGCAGCTATCACGACCACCCCGCCTATATCGACGCCGTCGCACGCAATCTGGAAACGCATTGGCAGCGGATTGGACGCCCCGACTTTGCGACCGACAAGCTGCTGATGACGTTTCACGGCGTGCCGAAATTTCATCTTGACCGCGGCGACCCCTACCACTGCCATTGCCACAAGACCGCACGCCTCGTCGCCGAACGGCTGGGCTTGCAACACGCCGACTATGTGGTGACGTTTCAGTCGCGTTTCGGCAGAGCCGAGTGGCTGCAACCCTACACCGACAAAACACTCGAGGCACTCGGTGTCAAGGGCACGCGTCGCGTTGATGTGATCTGTCCAGGGTTTGCCGCAGACTGTCTCGAGACGCTCGAAGAAATTGCCGACGAGGGACGTGAGACCTTCTTACACGCCGGCGGCAGTACCTTCAATTACCTGCCGGTCGCCAACGATAGCGACGCCTACGTTGACGCCCTTCTGACGATCTCAATGGAGCACCTTGGCGGCTGGATCCGCGCCGACTGGGACTCCGGACGGGCGGCGGCCAAGAACGTCAATTCAGCCCAACTGGCGTCTGCGCTCGGCGCACCGAACTGATCGGCACCAGTCGGCACACCATTTCAAGCGGCGGCAACTCCGGCTGAGGCGGGCGCGTCGAGTAGGCCGCGAAGCGCGCCCTCGATACTTCGCTCCGTCAACGACTGTTCTTCAATAAGTTTCACGCGGCCCTCTGATTCGCGCCGCACAAACTCCTCCGCACTGAGGGTAATCGCTTCCTTGGTGTCGTAGTTCTTAAATACGAAAGTTTCCTTCAACGGACTAACCCACGACAACCGGCAGCGTTGCGTCGAGCCATTCTCGTCCTTCATCTCAATCCATTGACCGCGCTCGATGGTGGTGTTGCGCTTGCGCAAGTTGGCGCGCGGATCAGTGGTGGGCATTTCCAACTGGCCCTCAAGATCTCCGCTCGGTGCCCCCACCTTGGCAGGCCGCAACAGCCCGGTGTGTACGGCAACCAGCACTTGAAAATATGGGTCGCGGGTTTCCAGCGAAACGTCGATCCGATTGAGCCCGGCGTTTAAGCTTCCCAAGAGCTTTGGCAACAGCTTCAGCAAGCGGCCACGATCTTTCGCGGTTTCGGCCGGGCTAATACTCCACAACAGATCATCCAACGTGGCCAGATCCGCTTTCCACTGCGCGCCGTCCTCACCATCGACTAGGTAGTCCTTGGCCAGCAACGCCTGCCAGTGCAGGCGGACGAATTCCTTGATGTTGCGAAGGATCAATTTTCCGGAAAAGCGGCGGTCAACTTCAAAGGCCGCCATCGACGCACCCAGCTCAACTTCTTCCTGCTGCTGCACCTCAACCACGGAGTCAAAAATAATGCCCTGCGCGCTCTCTTCCTCGGACGCAATGAAGACAGACAACTGATGTCTCGCGCGCTCGACCGAATTTGGGTCTTCTTCGAAATGCTGGTACAGGTTGTCGACGATGGTTGAAATGCGCTCGAACACCGGATCTCCCTGCGCAAGTGACTGCTGGCGCTTGACGCCGATATCGGCGAGCTCATCGACAAACTGGCGGAGCGGGTGCTCAGGGTTAGTGAGGATCTGCGGATCCTGCATCAGCGCTTTGAATATCTTCAGTTGCAGTTTTCCAATCAGTGCTTTGATGGAATCGGGAATATCGGGCGCAGCAAAGATCCGGTCGAACAGGCCGGCGGCAACTTCGGTGATAACCGCTTGCACCGGTTCCATGGTCGAGGCGAGTATCGGCTGCGCCTGCCTGATAAGATTGGTGATCACTGGCGCAGCCGCCGGAGCGACCGCGGGCAATGGCTGGGTCCGCGCAAACTCTGGGTTGATACCGATCGGGTCGACCGATGTAGGTTCTGTCCCCAGTGCTGAAGCGGTGCCGCCATCTCCGACTGAGGCGGTGCCGCCGTCTCCGACTGAGCCGGTGCCGCCGTCTCCGACTGAGCCGGTGCCGCCGTCTCCGACTGAGGCGGTGCCGCCATCTCCGACTAAAGCGGTGCCGCCATCTCCGACTGAGGCGGTGCCGCCATCTCCGACTAAAGCGGTGCCGCGATCACTTGCCGAAGCGCCCTCCGCAGTAACAGACACAGGATCGGCTGGGGTCGATGTTGGGATTGACGCGGCAAACCGCTCCAGCGCCTCAAGTAAGGCTGGACTGAGCGTCACTTGAACACCACCCAACGCGGCCGATGTCGCCTCGGGTGATGCGCCAGCCAGTACTGCTGCTCGCGCGGCCGTCGCACTCGTCGTATCCGCAGCCGCTGGGCGACTAGTCAACAAATGCGCCATGAACCGATCAGCAGAAACGAAAGCGCCACCACCGGAGCCGCCGCCGAAGCCGCCGCCGAAGCCGACCCCACTACCGTCGCCGTCACCGTCGCCGCTACCGCCACCGCTGCCACTACCGCCACCGCCACTACCGCCACCGCCACTACCGCCACCGCCACCACCGCCACCGCCACCGCC